>VOFC01000675.1_pt1 | contig 102122 bp, 128 predicted proteins | sample 5384161 | NCBI WGS metagenome assembly VOFC01 (sample SAMN12384722, study PRJNA508395) | human gut metagenome | isolation source: healthy gut B | host: Homo sapiens
CAGATTTCCGTATGCTGTTTGATCCGACACTGGTACGTGGAATGTCTTATTATACAGGAACTATTTTTGAGATTTCTATGGATGAGTTCGGCGGATCTGTAGGTGGTGGCGGACGCTACGACAAGATGATCGGTAAGTTTACAGGACAGGATACACCGGCAGTTGGATTCTCTATCGGATTTGAGCGTATTGTCATGCTTCTGATGGAGCGTGGATACAAAGTTCCGACAAGCAAAGAGAAGAAGGCATTCTTGATCGAGAAGAACATGCCGAAGGAAGGTATGCTCAAGGTTCTTGATCTTGCGAAGAAGGAGCGTGCAGCAGGCCGTCAGGTAATGATCATGAACATGAAGAAGAACAAGAAGTTCCAGAAGGAGCAGCTTGCAGAACAGGGATACACAGATATTACAGAGTGCTACAGAGATTCTGTTGATAACATATAGAAAAAAAAGGAAAGGAAGTAAATAACCATGGCTGAATCAATGCAGGGGCTTAAGAGAACACACCGTTGTGGTGAACTTTCAGTAGCCAATGTTGGGGAAACTGTAACTATCATGGGATGGGTACAGAAGAGCAGAAATAAAGGAGGACTTGTATTTACAGACGTAAGAGACCGTTCTGGAATTATACAGGTTGTATGTGAAGAAGGAACTACAGATGCAGCGATCATTGAGAAAGCAGCATCTTTACGTGCAGAGTATGTAGTTGCTGTTGTCGGAAAGGTTGAGAAACGTTCCGGTGCAGTGAATGATAAGATTGCAACAGGTGAGATCGAGGTGATCCCTAGCGAACTTCGTGTACTTTCTGAGTCACAGACACCGCCGTTCCCGATTGAAGAAAACTCAAAGACAAAGGAAGACATCCGTCTGAAATATCGTTATCTTGACCAGAAGACCGGATCTACAGAGAAATCTTCGTATGAAGAGTCAGGTTATGACACTGACACGTCAGTTCTTCTCAGATGAAGGGTTCCTTGAAGTAGAGACTCCAATGCTTGGAAAGACAACTCCGGAAGGCGCGAGGGATTATCTTGTACCAAGCCGTATTCATCCGGGACATTTCTATGGTCTGCCACAGTCTCCGCAGCTGTACAAACAGCTTCTGATGTGCTCTGGTTATGACCGTTATATCCAGATTGCAAGATGTTTCCGCGATGAGGATCTTCGTGCAGACAGACAGCCGGAATTCACACAGATCGATATGGAGCTTTCTTTCGTTGACGTAGATGACGTGATCGAAGTGAATGAAAAGTATCTTAAGAAACTTTTTAAAGAAGTTCTTGATGTAGACGTACAGCTTCCAATCCAGAGAATGACATGGCAGGAAGCAATGAACCGTTATGGTTCTGATAAACCGGATATGCGTTTCGGAATGGAACTTCATGATGTAAGTGATGTAGTTAAAAACTGTGGATTCGCAGTATTTACAGGCGCGCTTGAGAATGGCGGAAGCGTTCGTGGTATCAATGCCAAAGGACAGGGCAGCATGCCGAGAAAGAAGATCGATAAGCTGACAGCATTTGTTAAGGATTACGGTGCTAAGGGTCTGGCTTATGTTGCACTCCAGGAAGATGGAACAGTGAAGTCTTCATTTGCAAAATTCATGACAGACGAGCAGATGGATGCACTTGTAAAAGCTATGGATGGAGAGCCGGGAGACCTGCTTCTTTTTGCTGCTGACAAGAATAAAGTGGTATGGGATTCTCTTGGAGCACTCCGTGTTGAGCTTGCAAAACAGCTTGAGCTTCTTGATAAGAATGAGTATCGTTTTGTATGGATCACAGAGTTCCCGCTGCTTGAGTGGAGCGAGGAGCAGAATCGTTTCGTTGCAATGCATCATCCATTCACAATGCCGATGGAAGAAGATATCCGGTATATCGAGTCTGATCCTGGAAAAGTTCGTGCAAAAGCATATGATATCGTATTAAACGGTAATGAAATTGGTGGAGGAAGTGTCAGAATCCACCAGGATGATATCCAGGAAATGATGTTCAAGGCACTTGGCTTTACAAAAGAGCAGGCTTACAGCCAGTTTGGATTCCTTCGGATGCGTTCAAGTATGGAGTTCCGCCTCACGCCGGACTGGCATACGGACTTGACCGTCTGGTAATGCTTATGGCGAAAGTTGACAGCATCCGTGACGTAATCGCATTCCCGAAGGTTAAAGATGCTTCATGTCTCATGACAGAGGCTCCGACACCGGCTTCCGAGAAGCAGCTGGAAGAGCTTAGCCTTGCTGTGGAGGCACAGGAAGAAACAGTTGAAGAATAAATGGTGATTTTTTCTGACAATATCAAAAGAAATTTAAAATATAATAAAATTTCTCTTGACAAATAGAAAATGAACGACTACAATAAGACACATCAAAAGCAAAAACCGATGAGAAAGAGAAGTAGGTTTTAGAAGAGATCACAGAGAGCAGCAGATGGTGGGATTGCTGTATGGATTCTGATTCTGAATGGACTTTCGAGGGCGACCTGAAATGAAAAGAGTAGGAACCGCCGGGAACCAAACCCGTTATCAATGAGGAACGTATGTTAGTACGTGATAAAGTGGACGATCGTCAATTTGAGTGGTACCGCGATAATAAAGAATTTTATTACCGTCTCAAGCAATTAGCTTGAGGCGGTTTTTTGTATATCAGGAAAGTTGGTTTATAAAAAGGAATCCACAGCTTATTGACAAGAATCCCAAATCGGCTCCTTTGCTTTTGCAGATTTATTTATAAAAAGGAAAAAGGAGACAACAATTATGAAAAAGAGAGTATTAGCAGTTATTTTAGGAGCAGTAATGACAATGAGCCTTGCAGCATGTGGATCATCTGATGCAGGAAAGACATCTTCTGATGATGGAGAGAAGAGTTACACAATCGGTATTTCAGTTCGCAGAGCATGGTTCTCTTGATAATTGCCGTGAGGGATTTTTAGAAGGACTGAAAGAAGAAGGAATCGAGGAAGGTAAGAACCTGACAGTAGAAGTGAAGAATGCGGCAGCAGATCAGGGAACAGCAAAACAGATCAGTGATGGATTTGTTTCAGACAAAGTGGATCTTGTATGTGCAATCGCAACACCAAGTGCACAGGCTGCTTATAATTCAGCAATGAATTCCGACATTCCGGTTGTATACACAGCAGTTACAGACCCGGTTGCAGCAAAGCTTGCGAAAGAGGATGGAACACCTGCAGGAAATGTAACAGGAACAAGTGATGAACTTCCGATCAAAGCACAGCTTGAGATGATCCGTGAGATGCTTCCGGATGCAAAGAATATCGGAATCCTTTACACAACAAGCGAAGCAAACTCTGTATCCGCTCTTGCAAAATATAAAGAGCTTGCCGGAGACTATGGATTCACGATCGTTGACAAAGGAATCGCACAGACAGCCGATATCTCTCTTGCAACAGATGAACTTCTGACAGAGGTTGACTGCCTGACAAATCTTACAGATAACACAGTAGTTGCTTCCCTTGCAACAATCCTTGATAAAGCAAACAAGCAGAACATTCCGGTATTCGGAAGTGAGATCGAGCAGGTGAAAATCGGATGTCTGGCAGCCGAAGGACTTGACTATGTAGCACTTGGAAAACAGACAGGTAAGATGGCAGCAGAGATTCTGAAAGGTGAGAAGAAAGCATCTGATATGAACTTTGAGACAATCACAGAACCAGGTTTCTATGTAAATGAAAAAGTTGCTGAAAACCTTGGAGTTACAGTTCCGCAGGATCTTGCAGATGAAGCGGTAGAGAGCTTTACAGAGATTACAAAATAGTATTGAAACAGAGAGGTTAACACATTATGGGGATTTATATTACGATTTTAGAACAGGGACTGATCTATGGAATCCTGGCGCTTGGGGTATACATCACTTATAAGATCCTGGATTTTCCGGATCTGACAGTAGATGGAAGCTTTCCACTTGGAGCCGCACTGACAGCGACGATGATCACAAGAGGCGTTCATCCAATCCTGACACTGCCGGCATCATTCCTGATCGGTGTGCTTGCCGGAGTCTGCACAGGTCTGATTCATGTAAAATTCAAGGTAAGAGATCTCTTATCCGGAGTTATCATGATGACAGCACTGTGGACGATCAACTTAAGACTGGCAGGAACAGCAAATGTCCCAATCTTTGGAGATGACAGTATCTTTGATAATGCATCCGTAAATGGAATCTTCCATGATGGCCTTTCAAATTACAAAGTACTTGTGATCGTGCTTGTGATCGCAGTAATCAGTAAAGTGTTATTAGACCTTTATATGAAGACAAAATCAGGTTTTCTGCTCCGCGCAGTAGGAGATAATGACGTATTGGTCACATCTCTTGCAAAAGATCAGGGCAATGTGAAAATCTTAGGACTTGCAATTGCAAACGGACTTGTTGCTCTTTCGGGAAGTATCTTCTGTCAGGAGCAGCGCGTATTTGAAATTTCAAGTGGAACCGGTGCAATCGTAATCGGTTTGGCAAGTGTTATTATCGGAACAAGCTTATTTAAAAATGTATCCTTTATGAAAGCAACAACAGCAGTGCTGATCGGATCTGTGATCTATAAAGCCTGTGTCGCAGCAGCGTTGAAGTTCTTTGAACCACAGGACATGAAACTGATCACAGCGGTATTATTTCTTGTGATCCTGGTGATCGGTGGAGAACGCAGAAAGAAGGTGAAGAAGAATGCTCGAGCTTAGAAATATTGAAAAATACTACAATCCGGGGACTATCAATGAGATGTGCCTGTTTGACAAATTCAATTTGACCGTAGACAAAGGAGAATTCGTCTCCGTAGTCGGAAGTAATGGTTCGGGTAAGACTTCTATGCTGAACATCCTCTGTGGAAGTATTCCGGTAGACGGTGGACAGATCCTGATGAACGGTGAAGATATTACAACAAAGAAAGAATTCAAGAGAAATCAGAAGATTGGACGTGTTTATCAGAATCCGGCAATGGGAACATGCCCGACAATGACGATTCTTGAAAATATGTCTCTTGCTGACAATAAAGGAAAATTCTTTGGCCTCAGTTCCGGAATTAATAAGGCGCGTAAAGCATATTATCGTGAGATTTTAAGCCAGCTTGGACTTGGACTTGAGAATAAAATGGATGTGAAAGTAGGATCTCTTTCCGGCGGACAGCGTCAGGCAATCGCCCTTCTGATGTCTACGATGACGCCGATTGATTTCCTGATCCTTGATGAGCATACAGCGGCTCTGGATCCGAAAAACAGCAGAGCTGATTATGAAATTGACAGGAAAGATCGTAGAAGAGAAAAAGCTTACAACGATCATGGTCACACATAATCTTCGCTATGCAGTGGAATACGGAAACCGCCTGCTGATGATGCATCAGGGTGGAGTTGTGATGGATCTCAAAGGAAAAGAAAAGAAGAACTTCAGGTAGAAGATATCTTGAGCAAGTTCAATGAGATCAGTATAGAGTGTGGAAATTAAATACTTAAAAAATACAAAGAAAGGATTGATAGCTGTCACTTAGACAACTGTCAATCCTTTTTAAAGCTTTTTATTCGTCCCATCCTTCGTAGAATCGGATATTTACGGAAATATTTCTTACAATCTCATCTTCAGCAAGTTCAATATCTTCCAGATCAGATACATGTGGGAAGATTGGATCCTCTTCTTCTAATTCAACAGTAATCCATGTTCTTGCAGCTTCATTTGCATTGTCGATCGCGTCGTCCAAAGTTTCTCCGGATGCCTCGCAGCATTCGAGATCCGGGAAATGTGCGTCATAGCCTCCATCTTCCTTCTTACGGAATACGGCTGGATATATAAATTTCATTTCATAATTCCTCCTGGTTTCTAAAACATAATCTGTTACTTAGTATAGTTGATAAAAAATAAAATGGCAAGAGGGGAACGTTTTAGATATGAAAAAAGCACTTAAATCTTTAAAGATCTAAGTGCTTCAGAGCGACAGACGGGGTTCGAACCCGCGACCCCAACCTTGGCAAGGTTGTACTCTACCAACTGAGCCACTGTCGCATAGGATTGTTCCCAATGAACAATCAATATGAAATTAAGATGTTGAGAGCGACAGACGGGGTTCGAACCCGCGACCCCAACCTTGGCAAGGTTGTACTCTACCAACTGAGCCACTGTCGCATAACTTATTGTTCCGACGAACAATAAATATGTTACTACAAGATCGTTAAAATGTCAACAGAAAAAATAAAAAAAATTAGAGAAAATGAAAAAATTAAGTCTAAGACTTCCTAGTGAAAGAAAATCATGCTATACTGTGGTTACTGTGGCTAAACACAACAGATGTGAAAAGAAGGATGTTGTAAATCTTTGTTCTATAATAAAAGAACAAATTACACAGAAATAAAAGATGAAAGAGGTGTCCATAATGAAAACAGTAAAGGTAGCAATTCTCGGACTTGGAACAGTAGGATCCGGTGTCTATAAACTGATTCAGAAGCGTGCAGATGTGATGGAGAAGACAATCGGCGCTCAGATGGAAGTGAAGAAGATCCTTGTTCGTAATATGAATAAGAAGCGAGAGGGCGTAGACGCTTCTCTTTTAACAGATAATTGGAACGATATTATTGAAGATGATGAGATTCAGATCGTAATTGAAGTTATGGGCGGTATAGAGCCGGCGAAGACGATGATCCTTGAGGCGCTCAGAGCTGGTAAGAACGTAGTTTCTGCGAATAAGGATCTGATCGCAGAGGAGGGACATGTACTTCTTGCAACAGCTGAAGAGAATCGTGTGGATTTCCTGTTTGAGGCAGCAGTTGCCGGAGCAATTCCGATCATTCGTCCGATGAAGCAGTGCCTGGCAGTAAATGACATCTCTGAAGTTGTCGGTATCGTGAATTGTACTACAAACTACATCTTGACAAAGATGACAGAAGAAGGAATGGATTTCTCAGACGCACTTGAGAAAGCACAGGAGCTTGATTTGCTGAGGCTGACCCGACATCGGATGTAGAAGGTCTTGATGCAGGACGTAAGGTGGCGATCATGGCTTCTATCGCGTTCCATTCCGAGTCGTATTTCCTAACGTATTTACAGAAGGAATCACAAAGATCACAGCGAAAGATATCGAGTATGCGAAAGAATTTGACAGTGTGATCAAGCTGCTTGGCGTAGCACATAACACAGAGAGTGGAATTGAAGTAGGGGTTTACCCAATGATGATCCATAAGGAACACCCGCTTGCATCTGTAAGAGATTCCTTTAATGCTGTTTTTGTACACGGAGATGCAGCAGATGATGCAATGTTCTATGGACGCGGTGCAGGAGAGTTCCCAACAGCCAGTGCAGTTATGGGAGATGTGATCGATGTTGCGAGAAATATGGCATATGGCTGCAATGGAAGAATCAGCTGTACATGTTATAAGAACCTTCCGGTAAAAGACATCGGAGATGTGAAGAATAAGTTCTTTATCCGTATGCAGGTGACAAATGAACCAGGTGTTCTTGCAGCAGTTGCAGAGGTGTTTGGTAATCATAAGGTTAGTATCACAAGAGTTGTTCAGGAACATACACAGCCACATCAGGCGGAGCTTGTTATTGTAACTGAGAGTGTGAAAGAGAAATACATGAAGCAGGCGTTAGAGGAGCTTCTGGCACTGCCTAGCATTCTGGAAGTGAGCAGCATTATCCGCGAGTATTAATCAGAAGAAGTAGAAATCAGACAGAAGCTTACAGGTTTATCAGATGTGATGTTTACTGTTCACACGATGTGCGACCAGCAACGCATCTCGCTATTTTAAATCGCCTTTGGCGATGGGGCGAGATGCATTCAAGTCAAAACACGCATCCTCCGTGTCAATCAGCGGAGTGATTGACACGGGAGTGAACAGTAACGATGTGATGTTTCTATATGAAAGAAGAATCATTGGTCAAGAAGGAGAAAAATAGTTGAGTTACGCAGATAAAGTATTTATTGATATGTGCAGAGACATTATAGAGAATGGAACAAGCACAGAGGGTGAGAAGGTACGCCCAAGATGGGAGGACGGAACACCGGCATATACCATTAAGAAATTTGGAGTGGTCAACCGCTATGACTTGTCTAAGGAATTTCCGGCACTGACTCTTAGAAGAACCGGGATCAAGAGCTGTGTGGATGAGATGCTCTGGATCTGGCAGAAGAAGTCGAATAATATTAATGATCTGAACAGTCATATCTGGGACAGTTGGGCTGATGAGGATGGTTCGATCGGAAAAGCCTATGGATATCAGATGCAGGTGAAGCATCAGTATAAGGAAGGCATGATGGATCAGGTGGACCGTGTGATCTACGATCTGAAGAACAATCCGTATAGCCGTCGTATTATGACAAATATTTACGTGCATCAGGATCTTCATGAGATGAATCTGTATCCATGTGCATATAGTATGACATTTAATGTGACAAAGGAAAAGGACAGTGACAAGCTTACACTAAATGGAATTCTTAACCAGCGTTCTCAGGATGTCCTTGCGGCAAATAACTGGAATGTGTGTCAGTATGCAGTATTGCTTCATATGTTGGCGCAGGTATGTGACATGAAGGTCGGAGAGTTTGTTCATGTGATCGCAGATGCACATATTTATGACCGACATGTTCCGATGATTGAGGAACTGATCTCAAGAGAACCGCTTCCGGCACCGAAGTTCTGGTTGAACCCGGAAGTGAAAGACTTCTATGATTTCACACCGGATGATGTGAAACTGGAAGGATATGAGACACATCCGCAGATTAAGAATATACCAATCGCTGTGTAAAGGAGAAGAAGTATGCAGGCAATCGTAGCAGCAGATAATAATTGGGGAATCGGTTACCAGAACAGACTGCTGGTGAGCATTCCATCAGATATGAAGTTCTTTCGTCAGAAAACAACAGGAAATGTTGTAGTTATGGGACGAAAGACACTGGAAAGTTTCCCGAACGGACTTCCTTTGAAGAATAGAGTGAATATTGTTCTTACGAAGAATAAAAATTATCAGGTGAAAGATGCAGTGATCGTTCATTCAGAGGACGAACTTTTAGAAGAATTGAAGAAGTATCCGAGTGAGAAGATTTATGTGATCGGTGGCGAGAGCATTTACAAGATGATGCTTCCATATTGTGATACTGTATATGTAACAAAGATAGACCGTGAATTCCAGGCAGACACTTATTTCCCGAATCTGGATCAGATGGAAGATTGGAAGATGACGGAAGAAGGAGAAGAACAGACTTGTTTTGATTCGGAATTTGCTTTTACAAAATATGAGCGCTGCTAAAGCAGATGCTGTGAAAGTGTAAAAGCGTAAAAGTGAGAAGATGAATTTGAAGATGAAGAAGAGAAGAGTAAGAGACTTTCTGCTTGCAGGAAGTCTTATTTTGGAATGATGCTGACCGGGTGTGGAATGTCCGGGCAGCAGACAGAGCAAAACGGGGGAAAAGAACAGAATAAAGTAGAAAATGAAAAGATTAGTGTTGTAGCGACAATCTTTCCGCAGTATGATTTTGTGCGTCAGATCGCGGGAGAGAATGTGGAACTTAAGATGCTTTTTTAAAACCGGGTGAGGAGACACATTCTTATGAGCCGACGCCACAGGATATTATTGCGATCCAGAATAGTGATCTGTTTATCTATGTGGGCGGCGAGAATGATGCCTGGGTAGAAGACATTCTTGAATCAATGCCGGACAACGGAAGAAAGACTCTGAAGCTGGTGGATTGTGTTGACACAGTGGAAGAGGAACATGTGGAAGGAATGAAAGAAGAGCGTGGTCATGATCATGACGAGGATGATGCGGAGCATGAAGAGCACGAAGTGGAGCATGAAGAGGATGAAGCAGATCATGAAGAGCATGGACAGGAAGAAACACATTCTGTACATGAAATTGATGAACATGTGTGGACATCTCCGTTAAATGCGGTGAAGATCGTCGAGCAGATCAAAGAAGAGCTCTGCGAGATTGATTCGGAAAATGCATCTGATTATGAAGAAAATGCAGAAGCTTATGTAGCACAATTGAAAGAATTGGATCAGGAATTTCAGGATGTGGTGGATCATTCAAAACGAAAGCTGATGATTTTCGGAGACAGATTTCCGTTCCGTTATTTTGCAGAAGCGTATGGTCTGGATTATTATGCAGCATTTTCAGGATGTGCTTCGGACACAGAGCCAAGCGCAGCTACAATGGCGTTTTTAATCAATAAAGTACAGGATGAGAATATTAAAACAGTATTAAAAATGGAACTTAGCAACGAAAATATTGCAAAAGCTATTGCAGAAGCAACAAATGCTGATGTAAAAAGAATTTTATAGCTGTCATAATCTGACAGCAGAGCAGTTTGCAGATGGAGAGACATATCTGAGTCTTATGGAGAAAAATGTTGAAACATTAAGGGAGGTGTTGAACTGATGGCGTTGATTAAATGTGAAAATGTATCCATTGGATATGAAGGACAGATGGTCGTACATGACTTGAATTTTGAGATTAATCAGGGAGACTACCTCTGTATTGTCGGAGAAAATGGTTCCGGAAAAAGTACACTTGTAAAGAGTCTTTTGGGACTGAAGAATGTGGACAAAGGCAAGATTGTTTTTGGTGATGGATTAAAACAGACAGAGATCGGATATCTTCCACAGCAGACAGATGTGAAGAAAGATTTTCCGGCCAGTGTTTATGAGGTGGTTCTTTCCGGCCGGTTGAACAGCAGAGGGATGAAACCGTTTTATACAGCAGAAGATAAGAAGCAGGCGTGGGAGAAGATGGACATGCTTGGAATCCGTGACCTCGCAAAACAATGTTTCCGAGATCTGTCAGGTGGACAAAGACAGCGTGTTCTGCTTGCAAGAGCATTGTGTGCGACCAAGAAACTCTTGCTTCTTGATGAACCGGTCACAGGATTGGATCCAATTGTGACAGCAGAATTTTATCAATTGATCAGTCGAATCAATAAGGAATCCGGGATTGCAGTTGTTATGGTTTCACACGATATCGAGAGTGCTGTAGAATATGCAAGTCATATCCTTCATTTACAGGAAACAGTGCTGTATTTTGGAAAAGCAGATGGATACGAGAAGAGTCGTGCCGGCAAGACATTATTAGGAGGTGAGACACATGTTTGATACAGTGATTGAGATGTTGTCTTATCCTTTTATGACAAGAGCGTTCCTTGTTGGATCACTGGTTGCATTATGTTCTGCATTACTGGGCGTCAGCCTTGTATTGAAACGGTATTCGATGATTGGGGATGGACTTTCTCATGTGGGATTTGGTGCCATGGCGATTGCGGCCGCAATGAACGCAGCTCCACTCACGGTCGCAATTCCGGTTGTAATCGTAGCAGCGATCCTGCTTCTTCGAATCAGCGGGAATGCAAAGATCAAAGGAGATGCGGCAATTGCACTGATTTCTACAACATCACTAGCAGTTGGCGTGATGGTGATCTCATTGACAACAGGAATGAATACGGATGTATATAATTATATGTTTGGAAGCATTCTTGCGATGAGTGCAGAGGATGTGAAATTAAGTCTTGTACTTTCCGTTTTTGTACTCATCCTGTTTATTGTTTTTTATCACAAGATATTTGCGATTACATTTGATGAGACATTTGCCCGTGCAACAGGTGTAAAAGCAGGAGTTTACAATACGTTGATCGCTGTACTTACAGCAGTGACGATCGTTCTTGGAATGCGTATGATGGGAGCATTATTGATCTCGAGCCTGATCATTTTCCCGGCATTGACATCAATGAGAGTGTGCAGGACATTTAAAAGTGTCATAATAAACGCAGCAGTGATCTCAGTGGTGTGTTTGATCGCGGGTGTGACCCTTTCTTATGTGGCGGCAACCCCGGCGGGGAGCCAGTGTTGTTCTTGCCAATCTTGTAATGCTGGTTCTGTATACAGTAGTCGGAGCTGTGAAAAATCATATGCGATAGATTAAATAAGATCAAGAACTCGACGTTGACAAGATATTTTTTAACACTTATAATTAATTTACGCTTTACGCAAATACGAAGACAGGGAGTAGTACACAGCTTGTGGATGTACAGAGGCTTATCTCTGAATTCAGGTGATGACATGGATAGATCTGGCTGTTGACACAGGTACTGTGAACGGTAAATACTGGATATTCGCCCTGGGCATGAAGGTCATGCTTGGGGCTTTCTTTTTTTGAAAAGGGAGGTATATAGATTGAAACAGATTTCAGGAAACAAATTACTTGTAAGAGCGCTGAAGGAAGAAGGCGTGGATACCATTTTCGGCTATCCGGGAGCATGTACGATTGATATCAGTGATGAATTGTACAAGCAGGATGATATTCGGATCATTCTGCCAAGACATGAGCAGGCACTGGTTCATGAGGCGGATGCTTATGCCAGAACAACGGGTAAGGTAGGTGTCTGCCTTGTTACAAGTGGGCCGGGTGCAACTAACCTTGTAACAGGTATTGCAACAGCCAACTTCGACAGCGTACCTCTTGTATGCTTTACAGGACAGGTAGCAAGACCATTGATCGGTAATGACGCATTCCAGGAGGTTGATACTGTAGGAATTACACGCAGTATTACGAAATACGGTGTTATTGTACGAAACAGAGAGGATCTTGGAAGAATTATTAAAGAAGCCTTTTATATCGCGAGAACAGGAAGACCGGGACCGGTACTGATCGATCTTCCAAAAGATGTGATGGCAGAACTTGGAAGTGCGGATTATCCGGATACAGTCAATATCCGTGGCTATAAGCCAAATACGAATGTGCATATGGGACAGTTAAAACGTGCGCTTAAGATGCTGAAAAAGGCAAAGAAGCCGTTATTCCTTGCCGGAGGCGGTGTGAATATTGCACGTGCGAATGAGGTGTTTACAGAAGTTGTAGAGAAGACAGAAGTCCCGGTTGTTACAACGATCATGGGACGCGGTGCGGTTCCGACAGATCACCCGCTTTATATAGGAAACCTTGGAATGCACGGAGCATATGCTTCGAACATGGCAGTCAGCGAATGCGATCTTTTATTCTCGATCGGAACACGTTTTAATGACCGTATTACAGGTAAGCTGCATGAGTTTGCACCGAATGCACAGATCGTTCATATTGATATCGATACAGCATCTATTTCAAGAAATATTCATGTTGATGTGCCGATCGTTGCAGATGCGCTTGAGGCAGTTACGAAGATGAATGAATATGTAGAGCACTGTGAGACAAAGAAGTGGAGAAAACAGATCGCCGAGTGGAAGGAAGAGCATCCTCTGACGATGAAGAACCGTGTTGACATGGGACCACAGGATATTATTGAAGAAATCAACCGTCAGTTTGACAATGCGATCATTGCAACAGATGTAGGACAGCATCAGATGTTCACAACACAGTATATTGAGATTACAAAGAACAAGCAGCTGATCACTTCCGGTGGACTTGGAACGATGGGATATGGTTTCCCGGCTGCGATCGGAGCGAAGCTTGGTAATCCGGATAAGGACGTTATTGCAATCTCCGGAGACGGTGGTATGCAGATGAACATTCAGGAATTTGCTACAGCAGTATTGGAAGAACTTCCATTGATTCTCTGTGTATTTAACAATGAATATCTTGGTATGGTACGTCAGTGGCAGAAGCTGTTCTATGGAAAACGTTACAGTATGACGAACCTGAAATCAGGAGCACTTTTCCGCAGAACAAACGGGCAGGAGATGCCGGAGTACACACCGGATTTTGTGAAGCTTGCAGAGAGCTACGGAGCCAAAGGAATCCGTGTCATGAAGAAAGAAGATATCGCAGCTGCATTTGAAGAGGCGAAGAAGAATACAAAGACACCGACACTGATCGAGTTCGTTATCAATCCGGAAGAACTTGTATATCCGATGGTTCAGCCGGGCGGAACACTTGAAGATTTGATCATGGATTGTTAATCGATTAGAACAGAAAATATAGGTTAGCGAGGAAGAGATATGGATAATAATATGAAAAAGAGATGGATTTCTCTCTATGTAGAAAACCAGGTTGGTGTACTTTCGAAGATTTCCGGTTTATTTTCCGGGAAATGTTATAACCTGGACAGTCTGACAGTTGGAACAACAGAAGACCCGACCGTTTCAGAATGACCATCGCCACAGTCAGCGATGATGAGACTTTTGAGCAGATCAAAAAACAGCTGAACCGTATGATCGAAGTTATCAAGGTCATTGATTTTACAGACGTATTTGTAAGAATGAAAGAGATCCTTTATGTAAAAGTCTTAAAATGTACACCGGAAGATAAAGTTGAGATCTTTCAGATCGCAGAGACATTTAAGGCGAAAGTAATCGATTACGGAAAAGACAGTCTTCTGGTTGAGTTTGTACAGACTGCGACAAAGAATGATGCAGTTGTGAAGTTGATGAAGGAAGAATTTAAGAGTATTGAAGTTGTCCGAGGCGGAAGCGTTGGAATCGAGTCGATCAGCATGATGGAAAGATAATTAATAAAAAATAAAAAAGTATCAGAAGCAAATTTAAAAGTTTCTGATACTTTTTTATTTTATATGTTTTTTGATTTTGTATCCATTTGTGATTTGCTATTACAAACGGAATAATACTGTTGCAATATTAAAGTAAATCAGGATTGAGAAGGTATCCACCAGTGTTGTGATCAGTGGAGATGCCATGATCGCAGGGTCGAGATTTACTTTCTTGGCAAGAAGTGGGAGGGTACATCCAACCAGCTTTGCCATGATCACGGTTCCCATCAGGGAGCAGGCAATCACAACTGCAAGTCCTGGATTGTGATACTGTATAAAGATACGTACACCGTTGGCAACAGCAAGAAAAGCACCGACGATCAAAGAGATACGGAATTCTTTGAACATGACTTTGAAAAGATCTGTAAAACGGATCTCATCCAGTGCGATTCCACGGATGATCAGTGTTGCACTCTGGGAACCACAGTTTCCACCGGTATCCATCAGCATTGGGATGAAGGATACGAGAAGAGGGATGGCTGCGAATGCATTTTCATATCTTGTAATGATCGTTCCTGTGATGATGGAAGTGAACATCAAGATCAAAAGCCATGGGATACGGTTCTTTGCATGCTGAAGAACGGATGTTTCAAAATATGTCTTCTCACTAGGGTTGATGGCAGCCATCTTTGTGATATCCTCTGTGGCCTCATCTACCATAACATCCATAGCATCGTCGAATGTAACAATACCAACCATGCGGCCGTCCTGGTCAATAACAGGGAGCGCAAGCAGGTCATACTTTGTGAACAGCTGTGCAACCTGTTCCTGGTCAGCGTGTGTATACACGGAGATGATCTCTGTCTCCATCAGGTCTTTGATCGGAACATCGTCATCTGTTGTCATCAAATCTTTTGCACTTACGATACCGACCAGTTTTCTGCGTTCTGTGATATAGCAGGTGTAAATGGTCTCTTTATGGATTCCGGTCTTCTTGATATGTGCCATCGCCTGTCCGACAGTCATTTCCTCACGCAGGTCTACATATTCCGTTGTCATGATACTTCCGGCACTGTCTTCCGGATAGTTCAGCAGCTGGTTGATCATGCTACGGTCTGACGCGCTGACGGTAGCCAGAATTCGCTTTACAAGGTTTGCCGGGAGTTCTTCCAGCATATCGACCGTATCGTCCATATAGAGGTCGTCTAAGAGCTCTTTCAGCTCTTTCTCAGTAAACATTGTTACCAGATAAGTCTGCATGGAAGTGTCCATATTGGAAAATACTTCAGCAGCTTTATCTTTTGGAATAAGACGAAAAGCAAGAGCCAGTTCTTTATCACTTAAAGTTGAGAGAAGAGAGGCTATGTCCACTTCGTTCATTACATCGAGAATACTTCTGACAGCTTTGAATTCGCGCTGCGCAGAAGCTTTATAAAAATATCTTTGTCCATGATAATTACCTCGCATTATTTTATTTTTGTCTATTGAGCCACATATGTGGTAACTACTGGCACCAGAGTCCATAACCTCACCTCCCTTGTTCGTATTTTTATGAGAAACAAAAACTCCATCATTGCCTGAACAATGACGGAGTCGTATTGACTTCTTATAAAATGCATCGTTCAAGCTTTAGTATCACAGGGCATATCAATTGCATTAGGTTGTGCCTTCTCGACACAGCCTGCTGACCAACTAATCGTGTCTCCACAATCTCGCGGCAGCAATCTCCGGGTCCTATCGAATGCTTAAGCATGTCAAATATCCCAATCCCTGTGGTAACCTCACCTACCGAAATGATGTAGTTGTGTTGTTTTTACTATAGATTATTGTATCCCACGCAGCGGGGCGTGTCAAGGAAAAATGCGATAAATCTGTGTAAATTGGTGTAAAAAGAAAGAAAAAAGTGGAAAAAGATGAAAAGACAAAAAGGATATCTGTCAGAGTAATCATTACTTCTGGCAGATATCCTTTTGTTTTCAATCCTTGCGGATCTGATATACAATTTTCCCATTCACTTTTTCCTCAGTGATCATTTTTTGCTTTACCATATAGGGAAGAATTGAATCAAGAAATTGTCTTGGATTAGTCACATTGATTTGTTCCTGCATAAATGGCTGTTTCGCCGTCAGATCTTTCACATATGGTTCAAGAGCTGTGCGGGTCATAGGACCATTTTTCTTCAATGTCTTTTTGACTTTGGAGATTCCTTTGGAACTGAGCATATTAGCAAGATCGCTTCCCTGTCTCATCGTACGCCACAATCCCCATCCGTAGACAATCATTGTAGCAACTGCAAAGAGCAGTACATAAGGAAGATATTTCAGAATCGTATGCATCATTTCCGTTTCTCTCCTTTCCAGTAGATCAGGTGATTATCATGAAGGATCTCAAGGTATTTGATCAGTCTTGTCAGCGGCTGTTCCATAGAAGGAAACTCTGCTTCAAGCTCTTTGGAGATTGCATGTACATCCTTTTATCATCGATGGAGTTCCACACAAAAGTTCCAAGCTTGTCTCACTTGATTTCACTTACACGGGGACGATGGAAGAAGCGCTGAGCCAACTTGTGATAAAATCCCTTCCATTCGATAAGGACGGTAATAATACCGTCCTCACCTGTTTCATATTCAATTTCCGGATTCTTCTCCGGGATAAAGTCAAGATAGTTTTTACTGTCTTTCTTTTTCATTGAATTATTTTTTCCTTATCAGCTTTCATACATACAACGTACAGAAGTACGAGTAATGCAATGTAAAGCACCAGACTGCCAACCTGTGGTAAGTGGAATGGCAGAATGATCTTAGAATCAATCTTAACTACTGCAAATACAGCAAGAAGGATACCGATGATACCTTCTCCGGCGATCATACCGGATGTAAAGAGAAGACCTCTGTCTGTACGTGCTTTTTTTCTCTGCCTCTGTACCTTTTTTTTTCTTCTCAACGAAGATACGTACAACACCACCAGCCATGATACCAGCACTCAGAGAGAATGGAAGGTACATACCAACTGCGAATGGCATAACCGGCATCTTGAGGATCTCAACAACGATTGCAATAAATACACCGATCAGGATCATAGCCCATGGAAGTTCCTCATTCATGATACCTTCAACGAGCATCTTCATCATTGTAGCCTGAGCTGCCGGAATCTTTTCTGTTCCGTATCCCCAAGCCTCATTCAGAAGGTAAAGAACGAATCCGATTGCTGCTGAAGAAGCAACAACACCGATGATCTCACCAACCTGCTGTTTGGAAGGTGTAGCACCTACGATGAATCCTGTCTTTAAGTCCTGAGAAGCATCTCCTGCGATTGCTGCAACGATACAGATGATACCACCGATAGAGATGGCTCCAACCATACCTGTAAGTCCTGTAGTACCTGTTACTTTCAGGATTACTGTAGCAAAGAGAAGAGTAGCGATTGTCATACCTGATACCGGGTTGTTAGAAGATCCGATCAGTCCAACCATACGAGAAGATACAGTTGCAAAGAAGAATCCGAATACAACGATGATCAGGGCACCAATCAGGTTAACCGGGAAGATCGGAAGGATCCAGATCAGAACAGCGATCACAATGATAACTCCGATCAGTAATGGGAATGGAAGATCCTGCTCTGTACGAAGCTGATTGCTGGATCCGGCATTCTTTTTCATACTTCCAATGGCCTGCTTAAATGTTCTTACGATCAGAGGAAGGCTCTTAATCAGACTGATGATACCACCAGTTGCAACAGCTCCGGCTCCGATGTATTTGATGTAATTAGCCCAAAGAGCAGAAGGACCATCCACAAGTAATTCATTTACAGTAACTGAAGCAGGGAAGATTGTAGCATCTCCACCGAACAGTGCGATCATTGGCATCAGTACGAACCAGCTGAGTGTACCACCGGCGAACATGTAGCTGGAGATCTTCGGTCCACAGATATATCCTACACCACCAAGTGCCGGAAGAACCTGCATACCAATCTGTGCTCCGCTGTAGTTCTTGAATGCATGTCCAATCTCACTTGGGAAGAGCTGCATTCCGTCTGCAAGGAATTTGTAAACGGCTGCGATACCAAGTCCTGCGAATACTGTACCAGCCTTAGATCCACCTTCTTCTCCAGCCAGAAGAACTTCTGCACAAGCAGTTCCTTCCGGGAAAGGAAGTGTTCCGTGCTCTTCAACGATAAGAGCCTGACGAAGCGGTACCATGAAGCATACTCCGAGTATTCCACCAAACAGGGCAATCAGAGCGATGGAAAGGATGCTTGGGAAAGCAATCTTTCCTTCTTCAGCCCAAAGGAATAATGCAGGAAGTGTGAAGATAGCTCCTGCTGCAACAGACTCTCCGGCAGAACCGATTGTCTGTACCATGTTGTTCTCGAGAATAGAATCCTTACGGAGAATCACACGAATGATTCCCATAGAAATTACGGCTGCCGGGATGGAAGCGGAAACTGTCATACCAACGAGAAGTCCGAGGTATGCGTTAGCAGCTCCAAATACGATTGCCAGAAGGATACCGATCAAGAGTGCTGTCACCGTAAACTCAGGAACGACTTTGTCCGCTGGAATATACGGCTTGAATTCTTTCTTGTTGTTGTCCATTTTTTCAATGTCCTTTCTTTTTTGTTTTCTATGCTATCCTGCTGTCCCCACAACAGATAGCGGCGCCTTTGTTAATATAAAAAATTTTTTATTAACACAGCTTTATGATTATAGCATATTAAAGTGCTAAAAGGAAGAATAAAACGCAAAAATGTTATGGAAATATGTTGTAAATGTAAAACTTTTATAAAAAATGGTAGATTTTGGAACAAAAAAGAGAGGGGGAATGAGAAAAGATTTCAAAATTCTTGATAAAAATAGGAGCTTTTAGAAAAATGATAAGAAATTGAGAAATACAATAGAATGTAGAAATGTTTGATGTCAAAAAAGAGAATTTGTGGTAAAATAGAATGGATTATGTAGAAATAGAAAAGAACGGAGGTCAACAGTTGGAAGCTTATACAGGGTTTGCGGCGGTCTACGACATTTTCATGGATAATGTACCTTACGAAGAGTGGGGCGAATACATTCACAGTCTTTTAAAAGACCGTGGAATAGAAGATGGGATTCTTTTGGATTTGGGCTGTGGCACAGGAACAATGACGGAGAAGCTGGCGGATTATGGATATGACATGATCGGTGTGGATAATTCAGAAGATATGCTGGAACTTGCGATGGAGAAGCGTATGGAGTCAGGAAAGGATATTCTTTATCTGCTCCAGGACATGCGTGAGTTCGAATTATATGGAACAGTAAGGGCGATTGTCAGTGTCTGTGATTCGGTCAACTATATTACAGAACCGGAGGAACTGGAAGAAGTATTCCGTCTGGTGAATAACTACCTGGATCCTAAGGGCGTCTTTTTGTTTGATTTTAATACCGTATATAAGTATAAAGAAGTCATGGGAGATACGGTGATCGCAGAAGACAGAGGTGAATGTAGTTTTATGGGATAATTTCTATTATGAAGAAGAACGGATCAATGAGTATGATCTGACTCTATTCATTCAGGAAGATGCAAGTGAAGATTTGTATCGGAGATATCAGGAGACACATTACCAGAGAGGGTATACCTTAGAAGAGATGAAAGAGCTGGTAGAACGTTCGGGGCTTGTTTTTGAGGCGGCATATGACGCAGTTACACACGAGGAACCGACAGAGAAGAGCGAGAGAATCTATATCGTTGCCAGAGAATCCGGGAAATGAATTGGATACAATTCTTGAATAGATAAGAAAGACGAGGAGAATAAGACATGAATGATTATATTGTAAGAGCAACAGCAGGAAATGCACAGATCCGTGCATTTGCGGCAGTGACAACAAACCTGGTTGAGGAGGCAAGAGAGCATCACGGAACAAGTCCGGTTGCGACAGCAGCGCTGGGAAGACTCCTTACAGGTGGAGTGATGATGGGAAGCATGATGAAGAATGATACAGACATGCTGACAATCCAGATTCAGTGTTCCGGTCAGATCGAAGGTCTGACTGTGACAGCGGACAGTAAGGGAAATGTAAAAGGATATGCATTTAATCCGGATGTGATGCTTCCGGCGAAGAACGGAAAGCTTGATGTCGGTGGAGCACTTGGACAGGGTGTCATGACGATCATCAAAGACATGGGACTCAAGGAGCCATATTCCGGACAGACGATCCTGCAGACAGGAGAGATCGCAGAGGATCTTACTTATTATTTTGCAACATCTGAACAGGTACCATCTTCTGTCGGACTTGGAGTTCTGATGAACAAAGATAATACAGTGAAATGCGCCGGTGGATTTATTGTACAGGTAATGCCTTTTATTGAGGATGAAGTGCTTAATAAGCTGGAGGCAAACATTCAGAAGATCCAGTCTGTAACATCCATGCTGGATAACGGACATACACCGGAGCAGATGCTTGAGCAGGTTCTTGAAGGACTTGATTTGGAAATTACAGATACAATGCCGGCACAGTTCTATTGCAACTGCTCTAAGAAGAGAATCGAGAAAGCAATCATCAGTATCGGAAAGAAAGATATTCAGGAAATGATCGATGAAGGTAAAGAGATTGAAGTGAAGTGTCATTTCTGTAATACAGCATATAAGTATACAGTAGATGAATTGAAAGAATTGTTAAAACAGGCTCGATAAGTATTGCCGGGGCTTTTGCCCTGACATCAAATATAGAAGATGGGGTGAAGATGAGATGAAAAATGGATTTGTGAAGGTTGCAGCAGCGACACCGGATATCCGCGTTGCGGATGTGGAATTCAATACACAGAATATCATCAATGCTATGGAAGAAGCACAGAAAAATGGCGCGAAGATTCTTGTATTTCCGGAGCTTTGTGTGACAGGATACACCTGTAGTGATCTGTTCGACCACAGCGTACTTCTGAAAGCTTCCAGAAAAGCATTGCTTGAGATTGCAGAAAATACAAACGACAAAGATATGCTTGTATTTGTCGGAGCACCGCTTGAAGTGAATGGAAAGCTTTACAATGTAGCTGCGGCAATGAACCAGGGCGAGATCATCGGATTTACGACAAAGACGTTCCTGCCAAACTATGGTGAATTTTATGAGATGCGCCAGTTTACCCGGGACCACAGACAGTGAGAGAGATTACATTTGAAGGAAAGAAGATTCCATTCGGTCCGCAGATTCTCTTCCAGGCAGAAGGAATGGAAGAACTGGTAGTGGCAGCCGAGATCTGCGAGGATGTCTGGTCACCGGTTCCGCCGAGTATTCAGGCGGCACTTGAAGGTGCAACAGTGATCGTCAACTGTTCCGCAAGTGATGAGACGATCGGAAAAAGACACTTACCGTCGTGCACTGATCTCCGGACAGTCTGCAAGACTGATCTCCGGATACATTTATGCGAATGCAGGAGAAGGAGAATCTACAACAGATCTTGTTTTCGGCGGACACAATATCATTGCTGAAAATGGGACAATCCTGAAAGAAAGCAGTAGATATGTAAATGAAATCGTTTACTCAGAGATCGATCTTCAGAGAATTACAGGTGAGAGAAGAAAGAATACGACATTCCAGCCATTGGATGAAGAGACTCTGGTACGTGTTCCATTTACCGTGGAAGAGACAAAGACATTTTTGACAAGAATATTTCCGAAGAAGCCGTTCGTTCCTTCTGATGAACAGACCCGCGCACAGCGCTGTGAGGAGATCCTGACGATCCAGGCAATGGGACTGAAGAAACGTTTGGCTCATACGAATGCAAGAACTGCTGTTGTCGGCATTTCCGGAGGTCTGGATTCTACACTTGCACTGCTTGTAACGGCACGCGCATTTGACATGCTTGGAAGAGATAAGAAGGATATCATTGCTGTGACAATGCCTTGCTTTGGTACAACAGACAGAACTTATCAGAATGCCTGTGAGATGTCGAAGAAAGTCGGAGCAACTTTGATTGAGGTTCCGATCGCAGATGCCGTGAATGTTCATTTCGTGACATCGGACATGATCCGGAAGATCACAGTGTAACTTATGAAAACTGCCAGGCGAGAGAGCGTACACAGGTACTGATGGATATCGCAAACAAGACTTGGGGAATGGTTATTGGAACAGGCGATCTGTCAGAGCTTGCGCTTGGATGGGCAACTTACAATGGAGATCATATGTCCATGTACGGAGTGAATGCTTCTGTACCGAAGACACTGGTTCGCCATCTTGTAAAATATGCTGCGGATGATACAAAAGACGAAGCTCTTAAGCATGTACTTTACGATGTGCTTGATACACCGGTAAGTCCTGAGCTTCTACCGCCGAAGGACGGAGATATCGCGCAGAAGACAGAAGATCTTGTAGGACCTTACGAACTGCATGATTTCTTCCTGTACTTTATGCTTCGTTTTGGATATGAGCCGAGCAAGATCTTCCGTATTGCATGTATGACATTTGATGGTGAATATGACAAAGAGACCATTTTTAAATGGCTGGAAACATTTGTAGAAGATTTTTTCTCTCAGCAGTTCAAGCGTTCCTGTCTGCCGGATGGACCGAAGGTTGGTACTGTGGCACTTTCTCCTAGAGGGGACTGGAGAATGCCAAGTGATGCCTGCGTGGCAGTATGGATGAAAGATCTTGAGGCTTGCAGAGTATAAGAAAACTATGAGAAACACGCTCCGCGAGTTTTCTCAGAGTTATCGCGGCAGTCGCCAAGGTCTCGTGCAAGCACGGACTTTGGCTCGTTGCTCGCGTAAATAAAAATTGCGGGATGCAGGAAACATGCATTCCGCACAAACTTGGGGAAAGAAAAGGAGAGGATAAGATGAAACTCATCAGAACAGAGGATGCGGTCGGCAGTGTGCTTTGCCACGACATTACCCAGATTATTCGGGAGTTGTGAAGGATGCGGTCTTCCGTAAAGGACATGTAGTGACAGAAGAGGACGTTCCGGTACTGCTTTCTGTAGGAAAAGAACACCTCTATGTATGGGAGAAGCAGGAAGGCATGCTTCATGAAAATGATGCGGCAGAGGTGCTGCGCCAGGTCTGCCAGGGAGAGCATATGAATGCATCTGAGGCGAAAGAAGGAAAGATCGAACTGACTGCACAGTGCGACGGCCTTCTGAAGATCAATCGCGAGAAATTAAATGAAGTAAATGCGCTCGGTCAGATCGTACTTGCATCCAGACATGGCAATTTCCCGGTGAAAAAGGGAGATAAGATCGTAGGAATGCGTGTCGTTCCGCTGGTGATCGAGGAAGAGAAGATGAATCATGTGAAAGAACTCTGTGGGGAAGAGCCGATTTTCACAATTCTCCCGTTCCATCAGATGAAAGTCGGAATCGTGACAACAGGAAGCGAAGTTTATCATGGAAGGATCACAGATAAATTTACTCCGGTCGTAAAAGCAAAATTAGAAGAGGCAGGCATGGAAGTACTTGGAAATGTACTCTGTGACGATGACTCTCAGATGGTAACAGATGCGATCAATGAATGGATCGCTAAGGGCGCGGAATTTGTAGTTTGTACAGGCGGGATGAGCGTTGATCCGGATGACAGAACACCATTATCTATCAGAAATGCAACGGATGAGGTGATCAGATACGGTGCGCCGGTACTTCCGGGTGCAATGTTCATGCTGGCTTATAAAGGAGAGATTCCGGTTGCAGGTCTTCCGGGATGCGTAATGTATGCAAGAAGAACAACCTTTGATCTGGTGCTTCCGAGAATTGCAGCAGGCGAGAGATTAAGTGTAGAAGATTTCACGGTGCTTGGAGAAGGCGGACTTTGCCTGAACTGCGAAGTATGTACTTATCCGAATTGTGGATTTGGAAAATAATAAGATGAAGGAGAATTGGGGAATGAATTCATTTTATGTAAATCTGAAGGCTGAGCTTGCAGAAGCAAAAGAAGAGCTTTGGGCACAGACGCAGATTGACGGTGCAGAAGCTGGAAAGAAAACTCTGCTGAAAGGTGAACCGAAGAATACAGATAGCGTTTACAAATGAAAGCGGCGAGCGTATTTTCCAGGAGCGTATCAGCCGTCCGGCGAAGCTGGTGATCTGTGGGGCAGGGCATGTATCTATGCCAATCATTCGCATGGGAAAGATGCTTGGATTCCATGTTACGGTGGTAGAAGACCGTCCGAAATTTGCCGATGATGCGAGAAGAGCAGAGGCTGACCAGGTCTATTGCGAACCATTTGAAGATGGTCTTGCAAAGATCAAAGGAGATACAGATACATGGTTTGTTATTGTTACAAGAGGTCACAGATATGACACAGACTGTCTCAGAACAATCCTTGGAAAGCCAAGAGCTTATGTTGGAATGATGGGAAGTAAGAGAAGAACTGCAATCGTAAAAGACCAGCTGGAGGCAGAAGGGTTTGAGAGAGATGTGCTTGAAGCAGTTCACACACCAATCGGTCTGAAGATTGCTGCCGAGACACCGGAAGAGATCGCGGTATCTATTATGGCAGAAATCATTCAGATTAAAAACAGTCGTGCAAAAAGAGCGGTGGATATTCCAGTGAACTTCTTGAAGAAATTCTGAAAGAAGATGAGTGTGGAAAAGTGCTTGCGACAATTATTTCAGAAAAGGTTCTGCACCACGTGGCGTAGGAACAAAGATGCTTGTATGCGGAGATGGAAGGATCATCGATACAATCGGTGGAGGGTGTGTGGAAAGTGAGATTATTCAGAAAGCACTCCTCATGATCCGTACGGAGCAGGAAGGATTCCAGGTATGCAAGGTAGATATGACAGCAGAGGCAGCAGAGGATGAAGGTATGGTCTGTGGCGGCGTTGTTGAAGTCATGCTCGAAAGGGTAAAATAAGCGCTCTGAAAAAAGTTAAAATGATAGTAGTAATTGAGAGTGGAGAATAAGAAAGATGGATGATATCAAAATTTTAAAAGGAAATATTATCTATACAAAGACGAAAGATGAATTTGAGATATGCGAACACGGTTATCTTGTGTGTAAAGATGGAAAAGTAGAAGGAATCTATCAGACACTTCCATTCCGACTTGGAGGGGAACCAATTGAGGATCATGGAGATTGTCTGATCATTCCGGGAATGACAGATCTGCATATACATGCACCGCAGTATACATTCCGCGGTACAGGGATGGATCTGGAACTTCTGGAGTGGCTGGAGACGAATACATTTCCGGAGGAAGCAAAATACAAGGATGTATTGTATGCGAATGAGGCGTATGCGAAGTTTGCCAAGAACTTGAAACATAGTTCAACAACAAGAGCATGCGTCTTTGGGACAATTCATAGAAGACCGACACTTGTTCTGATGGATCATCTGGAAAGAAGCGGTCTGGTCACGATGGTCGGAAAAGTGAATATGGACAGAAATTCACCGGATGAACTTCGTGAAGGTACACAAGAGTCTGCGGAAGAAACAGTTGAATGGATGAAGGATGTGCAGCATAAAAAGTATAAGAATACGCTGCCGATCCTGACACCTCGTTTTATTCCGAGCTGTACGGATGAGCTTCTAGATATGCTGAAGATGGTTCAGATGCGTTACCAGATTCCGGTGCAGTCACATTTATCAGAGAATTTATCAGAGATCGAATGGGTAAAAGAACTTTGTCCGTATGCAGAGTTTTATGGAGATGCATATGATCATTTTGGTCTGTTTGGAGCAGATGCACCGACGGTTATGGCGCATTGCGTATACAGTACGGAAGAAGAAATCCAGAGAATGAAAGAGAACGGTGTGTATGTAGCACATTGTCCGGAATCAAATGAGAATCTTTCTTCCGGAATTGCACCGGTAAAACGTTATCTGGAAGAAGGACTTTCTGTAGGACTTGGAAGTGATGTCGCAGGGGGATCGACAGAGAATCTTTTTCCGGGCAATGGCACATGCAATTCAGATGTCAAAGATGCGCTGGAGACTTGTCGATCAGAAATATCCGGCATTGAAGTCAGAAGAAGCATTCTATATGGCAACTAAGGGTGGCGGATCCTTCATCGGAAAAGTCGGAAGTTTTGAAGAAGGATATGAATTCGATGCTGTTGTATTAGATGACAGCAGACTTGAATCCTCCCGTCAGATGAGTGTGAAAGATCGTTTGGAAAGAATGATTTATCTTGCTGATGAGAGAGAAGTGAAAGCAAAATACGTCAGAGGAAATAAAATTATATAAAACACATGAAAAAAACCTCAGGTCCGGGTGTTGCAGCACCGTTCTCTGAGGTTTTTTCATTTTCTATTTTAGGAGTTTTAAGTAATTGACTTATTCAATCGATTTTTCAATATTAAAGGTGGATTCTTGTTCCAGTTTCACCAAGAATTCCGTCTTTTGCTTTCTCAAGCAGTGTGATCAGTGACTGTCTTCCAGGTTTGGATTCAGCAAAGTCAAGAGCTGCCTGTACCTTAGGAAGCATAGAGCCAGGAGCGAAATGTCCTTCTTCTACATACTGTTTCGCTTCTTCAACTGTCACATCGTCAAGCCATTTCTCATCCGGCTTTCCGTAGTTCAGTGCAACTTTCTCTACAGCAGTCAGAATGATAAGGAAGTCTGCGTCGAGCTCTTTGGCAAGGAGAGCACTGGCAAAGTCTTTATCAATAACTGCACTTGCACCTTTCAGGTGGTTACCCTGGCGCATAACCGGGATTCCACCGCCGCCACAGGCAATTACAAGGTCACCGGAGTCAACCATTGTACGGATTGTACCGATCTCAACGATCTCCTGCGGTTTTGGAGAAGCTACAACACGACGGTATCCGCGTCCTGCATCTTCTTTCATGATATAATCATATTTCTCAGCCATGACATCAGCTTCTTCCTTAGAAAGGAATTTACCGATTGGCTTGGATGGTGTCTCGAAAGCCGGATCATCAGCATCCACGCGAACCTGAGTGATCATTGTAGCAACCGGGATATCATGGATTCCTCTGTTGAACAATTCTTCTCTCAGAGCATTCTGCAGGTCATATCCGATGTAAGCCTGGCTCATTGCAACACATACAGAAAGTGGTGTGTTTGGCTGTTTCTCATCCTCATGTGTTAATGCGATCATAGCGTTGTTGATCATACCAACCTGCGGACCGTTTCCGTGAGCTACGATCACTTCGCAGCCTTCCTCGATCAGGTCTACGATCGCGCGTGCTGTAATCTTAACAGCAGCCATCTGCTCAGGAAGAGTATTGCCAAGGGCATTTCCGCCGAGGGCAATGACAATACGTTTTTTTTCTCTTTTCCATTTTAGGATCCTCCGTATTTACTGTAAAAAGGTATTGTACAGGCCTGAAAGATTCAGGCCTGTACAATAAGTTACTAATTAAGGTAACTGTGAAACTATTTTTGTCTGAGAAATTTAAATTTACTCAAAAATTTCTGGACATTCCTCTTTCTTCGAGTTTCTTCAGGATTTCCTGTGGGTTCTCGAATTTAGCAAGGAAGATCATAGCTGCGATGATGTATGGTTTGTAGCTTGCTTCTTTGTAAAGAGGATCTCTGTAACGATCGAATACGGAAGCATCAACTTCACCTTCTTCACAGCTTACGCCTGTGATGTCAGCTGGCAGGCAGTGCAGGTAAAGAGCTTTGCCGTTCTTTGTTGTTTTCATAAGTTCTTCTGTGCAGGCCCAGTCTTTGTGCTGTGCATTCTGTGCAAGAAGTTCTTTCTCAAGAGCTTTGATACCTTCTGTATCTCCGTTTCCGTAAAGGTCTGTACGTTTTTCCATAGCTGCAAATGGAGCCCAGCTCTTTGGATATACGATATCAGCATCTTTGAAAGCTTCAGCCATATCGTTTGTCTTTGTGAAGGATCCGCCTGATTTCTTAGCGTTCTCTTCAGCAACTTTCTCAACATCCTCGAATACTTCGTATCCTTCGGATGAGCAAGAACAACGTCCATGCCGAAACGTGTCATCAGACCGATAACGCCCTGCGGAACGGAGAGTGGTTTACCATAGGATGGAGAGTAAGCCCATGTCATAGCGATCTTTTTGCCTTTAAGATTTTCAACACCGCCGAATTCGTGGATGATGTGAAGCATATCTGCCATTGCCTGTGTTGGGTGGTCAATGTCACACTGAAGGTTTACAAGTGTAGGTTTCTGCTCCAGAACGCCGTCCTTGTGTCCCTCGGTTACAGCGTCTACTACGTCATGCATATATTTGTTGCCCTTGCCGATGTACATATCATCGCGGATACCGATTACATCAGCCATGAAAGAAATCATGTTAGCGGTTTCACGAACGGTTTCACCGTGAGCGATCTGAGCTCTTGCCCTCGTCCAGATCCTGTACCTCCAGACCAAGCAAGTTACATGCAGATGCAAAGGAGAAACGTGTACGTGTGGAGTTGTCACGGAACATAGAAATTCCAAGTCCGCTCTCAAATACCTTTTGTAGAAATATTGTTCTCTCTCATGTAACGGAGAGCATCAGCAACAGTCCAGACAGCTTCCAGCTCGTCATCGGTCTTCTCCCAGGTCAGGAAGAAATCGCCCTCGTACATATCTTTGAAGTTCAGTTTGTTCAGTTTGTCAATATATCCCTGTAATTTTGCGTCCATCTTTAAAATCCTCCTGATTAAAATGAATTATTTGTTTTTAGGTTTATTAGCCAAGGCGGTTCCGGCCGGAAATTATCCGGTCAGAACGCCATAGGTTCAATGAATTGGTTGCGTGATCACACGCAAATGCGTTAGCAAATACTGAATTACTCAGCGTAAGACAGTGGAAGTGCAGCGTATACTGCAGCACAGGTTACCAGATCCTGTTTCCAGGTCTTCTCGTTTGGAGCATGAGCCTGAGCCTCTGCACCTGGTCCAAAACCGATACATGGGATACCGTTTCTACCCATGATAGAAACACCGTTTGTGGAGAATGTCCACTTGTCTGTAAGTGGGCGAGCCTGACGCATTTCAAGTGTGTCAGCAGCACCGATTCTCTGATCTCCGTAAAGTCCTGTGTAAGCTTTCTCAAGAGCCTTAGTTACTTTGTGATCCTTTGGAATCGCCCATGTTGGGAAGTAGCATTCGATTTCATATACACAGCCTGTGTAGGATGGACGGTCATAGTTGTACATGGAAACAACAACGTCATCTCCGTATTTTTTAACGCTTGGAAGTGCGCGGATCTCGTCCAGGCAGCTTTCCCATGTTTCACCGGCGGTCATACGACGGTCAAGTGATACTGCACAGGAGTCAGCAACAGCACAACGGCTTGGGGAGGTGAAGAAAATCTGAGATGTTGTAACTGTTCCACGTCCAAGGAAACGAGCCTCTTCGTAGTCAGGGTTGAATTTCGGGTTAAGCATTTTCACAAGTCCTTTGATCTCTGTCTCGTCAGCTGCATCGTTTTCATTCAATGCGCGAACGTCCTGAAGGATGTCAGCCATCTTATAGATAGCGTTGTCACCACGCTCTGGTGCGGAACCATGGCAGGAAACGCCTTTTACGTCAACACGGATTTCCATACGTCCGCGATGTCCGCGATAGATGCCGCCATCTGTTGGCTCTGTGGAAACAACAAATTCCGGACGAACCTTGTCTTCGTTGATGATGTACTGCCAGCAAAGACCATCGCAGTCCTCTTCCTGAACTGTACCAACAACCATTACTTTGTATCCTTACGGAATGAGTCCGAGATCTTTCATGATCTTAGCGCCGTAAACAGCAGATACGATACCGCCACACTGGTCAGATACGCCACGGCCGCCGATCTCGGTCTCGTTCTCATATCCCTCGTATGGATCGAAGTTCCAGTTATCAATGTTACCGATTCCAACAGTATCGATGTGTCCGTCGAAAGCGATAATTTTGTCTCCGGTTCCCATGTAACCGATTACATTTCCCTGCGGGTCGATGACAACCTCGTCAAATCCAACTTTCTTCATCTCAGCAGCGATGGTCTCTACGTGAGCTTTCTCATCACAGCTTTCGCCCGGATTCTTAACGATGGCACGTAAGAATGCAGTCATATCTTTCTCATAGCCTTTTGCATACTCTTTGATTTTGTTAAGATCCATTGTTCTTCTCCTTTTGAAATAAAATCTTGTTTTGGTGTTACAGTTTCTTCTTATTATATTGCGAGAAATGATTATCTCTCATTTCCGTCCCGGACAATTGATTTGTATCTATCCGGATCAGTGTCTCCCTCAGTAGAGAAGAGAAGTACTTTTGAGTTCTCATCCAGTCCGAGGTGCTCTCTGAGCGGTTTGTACTCATCCATTGTCATGATGCACGCAAGTGTTCCAAAACGGTGCAGCTCCGGATTCTCCGGAAGTAACAGGCTGATCACCTTTGAAAGGTGCAGCAAGCATACGCATACCTTTGGCAGCAACCCAGTCAGGTGTTGCGATAAATGTATCAACGTGGTTTTTCAGGATATCCCATGAAATTGTGTTTGGCTCTCCACAAGCAAGACCAGCCATGATTGTAACCATGTCTCCGTCTACGATCCGGATAGCTCCGTCCTTAGCACATGCTCCTTTGTAAAGACATGCAGCAGGCGCAGCTTCAACAACAACAACTTTCGGTGGATTTTCCGGATAGCGGTTAGCGAAGAATCCCTGAACTGCTCCAGCAAGTGAACCAACACCAGCCTGAATAAATACATGTGTCGGACGCTCACATCCAGCTTCATGAAGCTGATCATCAGCCTCGTTAGCCATTGTTCCGTAGCCCTGCATGATCCATGCCGGAATCTCTTCATATCCGTCCCAGGCAGTATCCTGAACCATTACGCCGTTCTCTGTCTTCTCTGCCATAGCGTTAGCCATACGAACACATTCGTCGTAGTTTTCCTCTTCGATTGTAGCTTTCGCTCCTTCTTTCAGGATGTTGTTCAGTCTTGTCTGAGTGGATCCCTTCGGCATAAGTACTACAGCTTTCTGTCCAAGCTTGTTCGCTGCCCATGCAACACCGCGGCCGTGGTTGCCGTCTGTTGCTGTAAAGAAAGTAGCCTGTCCGAATTCTTTACGCAGTTCGTCAGATGTAAGAACGTTGTAAGGAAGTTCTGAAACATCCTTTCCTGTCTGCTTTGCGATGTAACGAGCCATTGCAAAAGATCCGCCCAGTACCTTAAATGCGTTCAGACCAAAACGGTAAGACTCATCCTTTACATAGACCTCTTTCAGTCCAAGGTATGCAGCCATGTGATCCAGTTTTACAAGTGGTGTAACACTGTACTGCGGGAAGCTCTCATGGAATGCGCGAGCTTTCGCTACATTCTCAAGTGACATTACCTGAAGCTGAGAGTCATCTGTTTTTGGCATTTCGTTTACTGCCCATTTGATAGTTTCCATTATAGTGACCTCCTTAAATTAATACGTGTCATTTGCCCATGTAACTGTAAAGTGTGAATTTCGATATCCCCAAATACGAAGAAACTTTATCGCCGGACTTTGTAATAAGGAAAGCACCGGCATGATCCAGATACTGGACAACAGCAACTTTGTCGTCTTTGTTCATCATTGCAACTGGCTTTCCGACCTTTGCAACGGCCTGCTCGATCAACAAATCCGAAGTTCATTTACATTATGTGTGATCTGCCGTGGCGAATCACCTGTAAGATCCGGAAGATTGTCTTTCGTAGCGATCAAAGACTGAATTGCTGTACTCGCAGCTGTAAAAGCTGTGATGTCATAGTTTAATGAGAAGATGTAAGAGATTGATCCGTCATCGTCTCTTATATAGAAGGTACTCGATTTCAGGATTCGTCCATCTTCTGTTTTAGTAAGATAGGAAAGCTTATCATGAATCGTTGACGGATCCGACTGAAGCGTCTCAAGAACAATTCCTGAAGGACCATCTCCGGTCTGTCGATTCGATACATGTCCGTTCTCGATGTACACGATCGATTTCTCCAGATCTTTTGTCTTCAAATCATGAATTGCAATCTCACAGGAACTTCCAAATTGAATTGCAAGTCCGTGTGCAAGCTGCTTAAGGAAATCTAAGGTATGACGCATATGTCCACCTGCCTTTCTACATGCTTTCTGTCTTCATAATCCCATAATATCATAAAATCACGATAGTCAATACCTTTCCTAAAAATTTTTTAGGTAACAAAAAACTTTTTAGATTTCTTGTTGCATTTAGACAATTTAGATGTTATTCTATGTGTATCAGAGACATTGATGTACGAAATGCACATAACAGGCAGATAGCATTTTAACATCAAAGTGTAGAAATTCATAAAAAGGAGAGGTTACAATTATGTTGATCTTAGGTAATGGTAGAGTTGTGACAAGAAACCCTGAATGTCCTTATATGGAAGAGGGCGCAGTAGCAATTGATGGTAAAGTAATCTGTAAGGTGGGACCAACAGACGAGTTGAAGAAGGCTTATCCAGATGCAGAGTTTATTGATGCAAAAGGCGGAGTGATTATGCCGGCATTCATTAATACTCATGAACATATCTATAGTTCTTTTGCAAGAGGACTTGCTATTAATGGATACAATCCAACAGGATTGCTCAGCATTCTTGAAGGAATGTGGTGGACACTGGATAGAAACCTGACACAATGATACTTATTTAAGTGCTATGGCTACTTATATTGATTCTATCAAGAACGGTGTAACAACAGTATTTGACCATCATGCAAGCTTTGGAGCTATCAAAGGTTCCTTATTTGAAATTGAGAGAGCAGCGAAGGAAACAGGAATTCGTTCCTGTCTCTGTTATGAAGTTTCCGACAGAGATGGAAAAGACAAGGCCAGAGAGTCTGTAATGGAGAATGCAGAATTTATTCGTCATGCACTGAAGGATGACAGCGGAATGATCGCCGGAATGATGGGTATGCATGCACAGTTCACAATCTCAGATGAGACAATGGAACTTGCAGCAGCAAACAAACCGGATGAAGTTGGTTATCATATTCATGTTGCAGAAGGAATTGAAGATCTGCATCACTGCCTGAAACATTATGGAAAGAGAATTGTTGACCGTCTGATGGACTTCAATATTCTTGGAGAGAAGACACTGCTTGGACATTGTATCTACATCAACCCACATGAGATGGATCTGATCAAAGATACAAACACAATGGTTGTTCATAATCCGGAATCAATATGGGAAATGCCTGCGGATGCCCTCCGACAATGGAACTTGTACACAGAGGAATCCTTACAGGACTTGGTACAGACGGATATACGCATGATATGATGGAATCCTGGAAAGTTGCAAACGTTCTTCATAAACATCGTCTCTGCGATCCGAATGCAGCATGGGGAGAAGTTCCGAAAATGCTGTTTGAGAACAATGCAAAGATTGCAGGACGTTATTTCGACCAGAAGCTCGGAGTTCTTGAAGAAGGCGCAGCAGCAGATGTGATCATTGTTAATTACAATCCGCTGACACCAATGAATGAGAATAACATCAATGGTCACCTTGTATTCGGAGTAACTGGACACGATGTTGTGACAACTGTTGCAAACGGTAAAGTATTGATGAAAGACAGAAGACTGACAGAGATTGACGAAGCGAAAGTTATGGCAGACTGCAGACAGGCAGCAGCCGAACTTGGAAAACGTATCAATAGTCGTTAGGCTTAGATTGACGGATACTGTTCATTAATGTTAACATATATAACAGATGTGGACAGTATCTTTGATCGCACATTTCGTCAAAACTAACCGGAAAGGACAATAAAATAATGAAAGAAAAGAAATCAGAAGCACCTCGCAGAGGAAACGAAGAACTGTTTAAGTGGGATGGTAACCCGACATTTGGTCAGATACTTCCGCTTGCTGCCCAGCATGTACTTGCAGCAGTTGTAGGATGTGTTACACCGGCAATTCTGGTTGCAAATGCAGCGAATAATGCAGGCGGAAATGTAAACATGGGTCTCTTAAGCCAGATGTCACTTGTATTTGCAGCATTATCAACATTCCTTCAGCTGTATGGAAATAAAATCCATCTTGGATCCGGACTTCCGGTCATCATCGGTGTAAGTTTTGCTTATGTTCCGACAATGACAGCAATTGCAGCACAGGCTCAGGACGTTAACACGATTTTTGGCGCGATGATCGTAGGTGGTATTGTAGCAATTATCGTTGGACTTACTATTAAGCAGATCAGAAAGGTGTTCCCACCACTGGTAATCGGAACTGTTATCTTTGCGATTGGTCTGTCTCTTTATAAGACAGCCATTAACTACATGGCAGGAAACTCCGCGAACACATATGAAGTGATCGTAGAGCAGAGAGGTCAGACAGCAGCACTTGTTTATGGTTCCTGGCAGAACTGGCTTGTATCCCTTGTAACACTGGCAATCGTAATCGGTCTGAACCATTACGGAAAAGGACTTTTCAAACTTGCATCTATCCTGATCGGTCTGGTCTGTGGATATGTACTTGCATTGTGCTTTGGAATGGTTGATTTTTCAGCACTTTCAAACGCAGGTTGGTTCCAGCTTCCACAACCGTTCGCTTTCGGTGTGAAATTCGATATCTCAGCGATTATCCCGCTGGCGATTTTGTTCCTTGTCAATTCCATTCAGGCAATGGGAGATTTCTCCGCTACAACAAGTGGTGGTATGGATCGTCTTCCTACTGACCAGGAGCTCAACGGTGGTATCATCGGTTATGGTATCAGTAATATCGTAAGTGCATGTTTCGGATGTCCTCCGACAGCAACTTACAGCCAGAACGTAGGTATTGTTGGTTCTACAAAAGTTGTAGCAAGAAAGGTATTTTCACTTTCAGCATTTATCCTTCTGATTGCAGGACTGATTCCGAAATTCTCAGCACTTCTGAGAACAATTCCTCAGTGTGTACTTGGTGGAGCAGTAGCATCTGTATTCGCAGGTATCGCAATGACAGGTATCAAGCTTCTTGTAAGTGAAGGTATGTCTACAAGAAATACAACAGTTGCAGGATTATCTATTGCAATCGGTATGGGTGTATCCTTAAGTAACGGATGCTTAAATCAGATGACATCAACAATTTACGATGGATTAGGAATGACAATGGGACTTGAGAACTTCCAGTCCATCATCAATAACACATTTGCATCATCACCGGTTGTACTGGCGACAATTTTTGCAGTTATTTTGAATCTGGTTCTTCCGAAAGATCCAAAGCCGGAGGAAAAATAAAAGGAAACAGATCTTTGAGAAAAGACAGGTTCTTGGGGAATAATCTGTCAGTGATTTCAAAGATTTAATCATTACGGAAGAACCTGCCGATGGCAGGTTTTCCGTGATAAAAGAAAAAAAGAGAGGTAAAAAGTATGAGTGAAATTATGAGACCTATGTCATTTGAACAGCTTTTAAACTGGACATTGACAGAGTACAAAGAGAATGGAACAGTATTTGGAGAGCGTCATCCATATCATGCGGACAGCAAGTTCAACCGCACAATCTTCGGACGCGATCTTGAGACACCAATCGGACCGGCAGCAGGTCCAAACACTCAGCTGACACAGAATATTATCGCAGCTTACTACACAGGAAGCCGTTTCTTCGAGCTGAAGACAGTTCAGGTAATGGACGGAGACGAGCTTGCAGCATGCATCAACAGACCATGTATCAAGGCTGATGACGAGTGCTACAACTGTGAGTGGTCTACAGAGCTGTTTGTTCCACAGGCAATGGAGGAGTACATCAAAGCATGGTTCCTTCTGAAAGTGATCTCAAAAGAATTCGGACTTGGAAGCATGGACGGATTCCAGTTCAACATCAGTGTTGGATATGATCTTGCCGGAATCAAATCAGAGAAGGTTGACACATTCCTGAACACAATGCAGCATGCACAGGATTCAGAGATTTTCAAGCACTGCAAGGCTTATCTTCTTGAGCATGTTGACCTGTTCGAGAAAGTGACAGCAGAAGATATCGAAAGCATTTCCGGTGATATCTGTAATTCTGTTACAATCTCTACACTTCACGGATGCCCTCCGGAAGAAATTGAGAAGATCGCAATGTATCTGATCACAGAAAAGGGATTCCATACATTTATCAAATGTAACCCGACACTTCTTGGATACGAGTATGCAAGAAAGACAATGGATGACATGGGATACGATTATATCGCATTCGGTGACTTCCACTTCAAAGACGACCTGCAGTACGAGGATGCTGTTCCGATGTTGAACAGACTGATTGCTGTCTGTCAGGAAAGAAACCTGGAGTTTGGTGTGAAGATCACAAACACATTCCCGGTTGATGTAAAACAGAACGAACTTCCAAGTGAAGAGATGTATATGTCAGGAAAATCTCTGTACCCACTTTCCATCTCCGTAGCAAATATGCTGGCAAGAGATTTCGGTGGAAAACTGAGAATCTCCTATTCGGGTGGTGCTGATTTCCATAACATCGAAGGAATCATCGATGCAGGAATCTGGCCGGTAACAATGGCTACAACAATCCTGAAACCAGGCGGATATGACAGACTTTGCCAGATTGCAGGACTTCTTGAGAAAGAAGGCGTTGTATTCACAGGTATCGACGCTGCCAAGACAGAGAAACTGGTTGAGGAAGCAAAGACAAGCCCATATCATGTAAAGGCTGTAAAACCGCTTCCGTCCAGAAAGATCAACAAACAGGTTCCGCTGATCGACTGCTTCATCGCTCCTTGTAAAGAAGGATGCCCGATCCACCAGGATATCACAACATATCTGCAGCTTGTAGAAGCTGGTAAATATGAAGAAGCTATGGATGTTATCACAGAGAAGAATCCACTTCCATTCATTACAGGAACAATCTGTGCACATGCTTGTATGGGCAAATGTACACGTAACTTCTATGAATCACCGGTACATATCCGTGAGATGAAGCTTGAGGCAGCTCAGAACGGATACGAAGCACTGATGAACAAGCTGACAGCACCTGCAATCAAAAAAGAAGGTAAGGCAGCAGTGATCGGTGGAGGACCGGCTGGTATGGCAGCTGCTTACTTCCTGCGCAGAGCCGGAATGGCAGTTACAGTATTTGAGAAGAACGACGCTCTCGGCGGTGTTGTTCGCCACGTGATCCCAGAATTCAGAATTCCTGGAACATCTATTGATAAAGATGCAGCACTTCTTGAGAAGATGGGCGTTGAAGTTCGTCTGAACACAGAAGTAAAAGATACAGCAGCACTGAAAGCAGAAGGATTTACAACAGTGATCCTTGCAGTAGGAGCTTCTGAGCCTGGAGTATTAAGACTTGAGCAGGGTGAAGCTAAGAATGCCCTCGAGTTCCTGGCTGACTTCAAGGCAAATGACGGAAAACTTGATATCGGTAAGAACGTTGTAGTTATCGGTGGTGGTAACACAGCAATGGATACAGCAAGAGCAGCAAAACGTACAACAGGCGTTGAACATGTATATCTTGTATACAGAAGAACAAAACGCTATATGCCGGCAGACGAAGAAGAGCTGGTAATGGCAGTAGAGGACGGCGTAGAATTCATGGAACTCCTTTCTCCTGTTAAACTTGAGAATGGAAAACTGATCTGCGAAGTTATGGTTCTTGGCGATATGGATGCTTCTGGAAGAAGAGGCGTTGTTAAGACAGGAGAACTCAAAGAGATCCCGGCTGATACAGTGATTGCAGCTGTTGGTGAAAAAGTTCCGACTGCTCTATACGAGGCAAATGGAATCAACGTAAATGACAGAGGACGTGCTCTTGTAAATGAAGAGACATTAGAGACAAACGTAGAGAACGTTTACGTTGTTGGTGACGGACTTGGCGGACCGGCTACAGTAGTAGAAGGTATCCGTGATGGTCTCAAAGCTGCTCAGGCAGTGATCGGAGAGACTCTTGTAAGAGATTTCGATGCAGAGACAGATGAAGCTGTTGTATACGAGAGAAAGGGTAACCTCGAAGACGTACGCGAAGACAGCACAGAGGCTAAGAGATGTCTTAACTGTGCAGGAATCTGTGAGAACTGTAAGGAAGTTTGCCCGAACAGAGCAAATGTAGCAATCAAGGTTCCGGGACTGGAGAAACATCAGATCATCCATGTGGATTACATGTGTAATGAATGTGGTAACTGTAAGAGCTTCTGTCCGTACGACAGTGCTCCGTACCTGGATAAATTCACATTATTCATGGACGAGAACGATATGGCAGACAGCAAGAATCAGGGATTCACAGTACTGGATAAAGATGCAGTACATTGCAAGGTTCGTTTCTGTGGAGAGATCCTCGACTGGACACTTGGAGAAGAGACAAAGATTTCGGAAGCACTTCAGAAAGTAATGGAGACTGTTTGCAAGGACTACACATATCTGTTAAGATAATAGCAGAAGGTTTATGTGAGATTGCTCCGGTGGAAATTGAGTGAGACCAGAGTGATAATATGTGAGATAGATAGCTCACAGGCATCTGCCTGTGGGCTATCTTCTTTCAAAAAAGACGCAGAAATATAGAAAGAAGGGATCTGTAAAATGATAAGCTATTTCAGAGATGACAGACTTTGTGAAGCAGACTCTTTCTTATCGGTAGTAAAGCCTGACTATACAGAATGTCCGATGATAGCTGCTGTCGGTGCGGGAGGAAAGACCTCTACATTGAGAAGGCTTGCAGAAGAGTATGCGCTGATGGGGAAAAAGGCAATTGTTCTTACAACAACTCATATGAGAGAAGAGACGACTCCATGGAGTTGTGTGGCTGAAGAGGAAGAGTGGATTAGTAAAGGGAACGAGCTGCTTGAACGAGTGAAGGAATGCCTTGAACAATATGGACAGGCCTGGATTGGGGCAAGAGCGAAAAAAGGGAAAATGAGCTGCGTTCGGAGTTGATTCTGGCAGAGATAGAAAGCTGGAATGTGCCATTACTTGTTGAAGCGGACGGAGCAAGGATGCTGCCGTTAAAAGTACCGGGAGAACAAGAACCTGTGCTCCTGCCACAGACAACACATGTATTTTCCGTTTATGGAATGGACGCTTTGGATCAAAAGCTGGAAGACATTTGCTTTCGAAGTGAAAAGGCGGCAGAGCTTCTTGGAAAACAGCCGGAAGATCAGGTGACAGAAGAGGACATAATAAAGCTTGCCTGTCATGAACAGGGCGGGCGAAAAGGCTGTCCAAAGCAGGCAGAGTATATTGTTGTACTGAATAAGGCAGACACAAAGGAGCGGCGAGACAGAGCGTGTAAGATTGCAAAGTGCTTGTATGAGAATGGAATCAAGAATATATTTGTGACATCTTATATGCTGTAATAAATATTGTAGAAAAAGTGCAGAGATTATTCTTGAACGTAAATAAATTAGAAAATAACGGAGAATCATAGAAGATTCTCAGGAAAATAGATGGGAAGTATTGAGATGAAGATATTGATTAAAGGTGCGGGAGACCTGGCAACAGGAATCGCATCCAGATTATATGGCGCAGGGCATCAGATCATGATGACAGATATTGCTGTGCCATTGACGGTCCGCAGACTAGTTGCATTTTCCGAGCGGTTTATGAAGGTGAGGCAGTTGTAGAAGATATGACGGCGCGCCTGGCAAAGAATCAGGAAGAAGCAGAGGAGATTATGGAACAGGGAGATATCCCTGTGATCGTTGATCCAAAGGCAGAATGTATACAGTGGTTTCAGCCGGATGTGATTGTGGATGCCATCCTTGCAAAGAGAAATCTTGGAACAAAGATCACAGATGCACCGTTTGTAATCGGAGTCGGACCTGGATTTACTGCCGGGGAAGACTGCAACTGTGTTGTAGAGACAAAGAGAGGACATACACTGGGGAATGTAATCTGGGACGGAAGTGCGATCCCGAATACCGGAGTTCGGGAAATGTTGGGGGATATTCTATTGAGCGTCTGATCAAAGCATCCGCAGATGGGGTGATCGAACCGAAGGCTGTGATCGGCGATCTGGTACGAAAAGGACAGATCGTTGCAATTACAGGCGGAGAGCCGGTTTATGCGCTGATGGACGGTATCGTTCGCGGAATGCTTCAGCCAGGTGTTCAGGTGACGAAGGGACTGAAGATCGGAGATATTGATGCTCGTGCAAAGCAGGAGCATTGCCGGACAATCTCAGATAAAGCAAGGGCGATCGGCGGAGGTGTGCTCGATGCAGTCTGCAGTTATGAAAAAGAGTAGAGGAAAATACGCATTGATCTTGCTGGCGGCAGGTCAGAGTGTTCGGTTCGGTTCAGATAAACTGAAAGCAGTTGTAGAAGGTGAAGCAATGTATGAAAGTGCGATCAGCCGGTTTGAAGCATTTCAGGGATTCAGATCTTATGTGGTGACAGGAAAAGAAGAGATCACACAGGTTGCCGAGGCGGCCGGTTGCACGGTGGTATGCAACAAAGAACCGGAGAAGGGAATCTCTCTTTCTGTAAAGCTCGGTCTGACAAAGGCAATCGAGGATGCGGATGAAAATGGAACACCGCTTCGAGGAGTCCTGTTCAGTGTCTGCGATCAGCCAAGATTAAAAAAATCCACGATTCAGAGAATCATAAATACAGCATTTCATAATCCGGGAAAGATCGTTTGTGCAGGAGAAGGAACAAGAAATGGCAATCCGGTCTTGTGGGATAAGAGATTCTTTGATAAACTTTTGGAGTTAGATGGAGATATCGGTGGAAAGAAGATATTGAAAGAAAACTTAAATTCGCTGAAAATTGTGCCGGTACAGGCGGGAGAACTTCAGGATATTGATCGCAAAGAAGATCTCGGAACGGCATAATGATAGAATTGCTGGTTGCATATAGTGTGAACAGTAATAAAAATAGCAGCGGTGAGCTGAAAGGAGAATGCAAATGCGGGTAGGAGCAGTGATTGCGGCAGCAGGAAAATCTGGTGGATATAAGAGTTATGATAAGATGAAGTCGGTGGATGGAATCCAGGTTCTGCGTCAGATGATTTTAAATTTCAAGAGAGCAGGCGTGGATGAGATCGTGCTGATCACAGGATACCAGGCGGAGCAGGTGGAGAAGAAACTGGCGAAGCTTGGTGCAGTATTCCTTCGCAGTGAAGATTATGAGAAGGAAGAGATGATCACGTCAGCAGTTCGAGGGATGAACTACCTGAAACCGCGCTGTGAGAAATTCTTCTTCTGTCCGGCAGGAGTTTCTCTTTTCACAGAAGATACCGTACGTGTGTTGATGCAAAAAGCGAAAGAAAATGAAAACGATCATGAGAAAGTCTATGTACCTGTCTGGGAAGAACGAAAAGGACATCCGATCCTGATGGATCGCAGTATGATCGATCAGTTTGCTTCTTATGAAGGTGAAGGTGGACTTAAAGGCGCCATGGATGCGCTGAATGTAGAACGCATTTTCGTTCCGGTGGAAGACAACGGTGTAGCGATTTACTCCGGACAGGGAGAACCTTTCCGTGAGATTTTCAAAGAGAAGGAAAAGGAGAGAAGAATCCGTCCGAGAGTGAAGCTTCAGTTGGAGAAGAATGAGAACTTCTTCGGTCCGGGAATTGTATTCCTTCTGCGTCAGATCGATACACTTGGTTCGGTAAGAGACGCCTGTGCAAAGACAGGAATGTCTTACAGCAAGGGCTGGAGCCTGATCAGAAGTGCAGAGAAAGAACTCGGATATACCGTCGTAGAGCGAAGTCCGGGAGGCAGCATGGCGGTGTGGCCAGTGTAAGCGAAGCAGGGAAAGACATACTCAAAAAATATGAACTGCTGGAAAAAGATGTGGTGAAATATGCAGAGAAGAGATATAAGGATATATTTGAATCATAATTCAGTCAATGAAAAAAAGTTGTGTAAATCACAACTTTTTTTAGAAAAAAGCGATTGTTAAAATAAAACAAATCGGTTATAATGATAACATCATTTAGAAAGAAAAGACAGGAACAATCTTATGAACAAGGCGCCTGTCAGGAGGAGATAGGATGAAAAAAGAGAATTTTAGCAGCAATGATGGCAGCTGTAATGGTGTTTTCTATGGCTGGATGTGGATCCAAAGCCGACGAAAAGACAGACGACACAGCAAAAACAGAAGCAACTGACAACAAAGTCAGTGATGAAGAAACAGAGATCCAGGTATTTATTGCAGCCAGCTTAAAGAATGTAATGGATGAGCTTGCAACACAGTATAACGAAGAGCATCCGAACGTAAAGATCACATACAATGCAGACAGTTCAGGTACACTTCTGACACAGATTGAAGAAGGATATGAGTGTGATATCTTCTTCTCAGCAGCACAGAAGCAGATGGACCAGCTTGAGTCCGACGGTCTTGTAGTAGACGGAACAAGAGCGAATGTTGTTAACAACCAGGTAGTAGTTGTGACAAGAAAAAGACAGCGGAACAAAGGTAACAGGACTTGATAACTTAAGCGAAGCAGAAAGCTTTGCACTTGCCGGTGGAAGCGTACCGGTAGGTAAGTATACAAGAACCGCACTTATGAATATGGGAGTTCTTCCGAAGGTGGATGATCCTTCAGCAATCAAAACAGAAGAAGTATCAGAAGCACTTGGCGGACTTGAGATCAGCGAGCAGGACAACGTAAGCAAGGTTCTTTCCGCAGTAGTGGAAGGATCTTGTGAAGTTGGAACAACTTATTACTCTGATACATATGGATTCGAGGACGAACTCGATATTCTTCAGACAGTAGGGTATGATCTGACAGGAAATGTAATCTATCCGATCGCACGTGTAGTAAATGATGAGGCTGATGATGCACAGAACGCAGCAGCAGATGATTTCATCAAGTTTGTTCTGTCAGACAATGCAAAGAAAGTATTTGAGTCTTATTACTTCGATACAAATGTAGAATAAAGATAGTGTGATAGTAACGGATGTGTTACTATAGAAGCAGAGGGTTACTGTTCACTCCCGTGTCAATCACTTTGCTGATTGACACGGAGGATGCGTGTTTTGACTTGAATGCATCTCGCCCCATCGCCAAAGGCGATTTAAAATGGCGAGATACGTTGCTGGTCGCACATCGTGTGAACAGTAACAGCAAGGCTGAAATGAAAAGTTTCGGACAGCCTTTTTCTTATAGTTGTAAAGGAGAGTGAATGATAGAATGGATGAAATGATGGAAATCCTGAAGAATCTGGATTGGAGCCCATTATTTATTTCAATAAAAACAGGAATCGTAGCTACGATATTTTCCTTTTTTCTTGGAATCTATGCGGCACGCAAGGTTGTGAAGACAACTCCGGGGAAAAAGGCTATTATAGATGGAATACTGACCTTGCCAATGGTACTTCCGCCGACAGTGGCCGGCTTCTTTCTGTTACTGATCTTCAGCAGGAGAAGACCGTTTGGAATCTTTTTATTTGAAAATTTTGGAATCAAAGTAGTACAGACATGGCTTGGATGTATCCTTGCTGCCACAGTAATTTCATTTCCGCTGATGTACAGAAATGCCCGTGCAGCGATGGAACAGATCGATGTGAATCTGATCTATGCAGGAAGGACACTCGGCATGTCAGATACAGAAATTTTTCTGGAAAGTAGTGATCCCGACCGCAGGGCCTGGAATCGCATCCGGAACGATTCTAACATTTGCCAGAGCACTCGGAGAATATGGAGCGACATCTATGCTTGCCGGAAATATTCCGGGAAAGACAGGAACAATCTCGCAGAAGATTGCAATGGTCATTCAGGACGGAGACTATATGACAGCGGGCGTGTGGGTTGCGATTGTCATGGTGATCGCATTCCTGGTGATCTTCCTGATGAATCTGATCTCGGGCAAGAAAATGAAGAATGTCAAGAGGTGGTAAGAGATGGCGATAGAAGTAAAGATTCAGAGAAAACGGAATACATTTGAGCTGAACATAGATTTTAAAAGTGATTCTAAACGAATCGGAATCCTCGGCGCATCCGGATGTGGAAAGAGCATGACACTAAAGAGTATTGCAGGAATCGAGCCGCCGGAGAGCGGATTGATCAAAATTGAAGGAAAGACAGTTTACGACAGCGAAAATAAAGTGAATTTAAAACCGCAGAAGCGTAACATTGGCTATCTGTTTCAGAATTATGCACTTTTCCCTACAATGACGGTGGAAAAGAATATCGCCGCCGGATTAAAAGGGAAAAAGCAGGAGAATGCAAAGCGTGTGCGTGAGATGATTGAGAAATTTCAGCTGACAGGACTGGAAAAACGATTCCCGGCAGAGCTTTCCGGAGGCCAGCAGCAGAGGGTAGCCCTTGCGAGAATCATGGCTTACAAACCAGATGTGATTCTCTTAGATGAACCATTTTCAGCACTTGATATGTATCTGAAGGACCGTCTACAGCAGGAATTACTGGAGCTCCTCGAAGATTATGAGGGTACTGTGATCATGGTGTCTCACAGCAGAGATGAAGTGTACCGGTTCAGTGAAGAACTGCTGATCATCGACCAGGGGCAGATTGTGGCAGCAGGGAAGACGAAAGAATTGTTCCAGAATCCGCAGAGAAAAGAAGCGGCACGGCTGACTGGATGCAAGAATTTCACAAGAGCAGTTTATGTGGATGAGCATACCGCAGAACTGACAGACTGGGGGATTACGTTGTGTACAGAGCAAAGAAATATCCCAGAAAATATCAACTATATCGGTTATCGTGCGCATGATTTTGTCCCGATCTGGGGAGAAGGTGGAAAGAATCAGATTCCATTTCTATTAGAGAGTAAGGCAGAACTCCCTTTCGAAGATAATTATTATCTGAAGCCTGCAAATGAAGAGGCAGATCCGCCTGTGATCTCCTGGTTTGTACAGAGAGAGAATCAGGAGAAGATCCGGGAAAAAGGAATGCCGGATGCGCTGGAGATTGTAGAGGAAGATGTGCTGTTCCTGGAATAGCATCTTCCCATATAGATGATTTTTGAGTGAACCGTTACGTTTTGAAAGAAATGTAAAAACTCCTTTTCAGGATATTTACATCAGGGAAAAACTAGTATATAATAAGCACGTTTTTTTCGAAAACACATCCCGTCCGTTGGTTACGAAACAATTCTTGTGAACAGTAATCAACGGACGGGATGTGTTATGTATGTAGTCACTGATAAATACGGAAAAGGAGGAGCAAAATGAAATCAGTACAGAATGATATGACTGTTGGAAGCCCAATGAAGATGATCTTAAGTTTTACATTTCCAATCTTTTCGGGAAATGTTTTCCAGCAGTTTTATAATATGGCGGATGCTGTGATCGTAGGTAAGTTCGTTGGAACGAAAGCGCTTGCAGCAGTTGGAAGCACAGGAACAATCATGTTTCTGATCTATGGATTTGTAGTTGGAATGACAGCCGGATTTACTGTTCTCACAGCGCAGAAGTTTGGCGCAGGAGACATGCAGGGGATGCGGCGCACCGTTGCGGGGGCAGGAATCCTCTCATTCTTGATCGGACTGTTTCTTACGGTTACCTTTATGTTATTTATGAAACCGCTGTTACATCTGATGCACACGCCGTCTGATATCTTTGCAGATGCATATAAGTATATTATGATCGTCAGCGGAGGAATCCTGGCGCAGATGCTTTATAACTTGTTATCCAGTATTTTAAGAGCACTGGGAAACAGTAAGATTCCATTGTATTTCCTGATCATCAGTGCGTTGCTGAATATCGTGTTGGATCTGGTTTTAATCATTGTATTTCAGATGGGCGCACCGGGTGCGGCAATCGCGACGGTAGTAGCACAGGGCATATCAGGTGTACTCTGTCTTATTTATATTATGTGGAAGATTCCGCTTCTTCATCTGAAAAAGGAAGACTGGCATGTTGGCGGGCAGATTTGCGCGATTCAGTTAAAGATCGGACTTCCGATGGCATTGCAATATTCTATCACGGCAATTGGAACTATGATGGTTCAGTCTGCCCTGAATATTTTGGGATCTACGCTTGTGGCGGCATTTACTGCGGCAAGTAAGATTGAGCAGGTTGTGACACAGGCATATGTAGCGATGGGAACAACAATGGCAACTTACGGAGCCCAGAATATCGGAGCCGGAAATGTACCAAGAATCCGTCAAGGTTTCAAGGCGTGTACGATTCTTGGTATCGGTTACTCTCTTGTAGCAGCAACATTTATCATGACAGTAGGAAAATACATGACCTATCTGTTTGTCTCAGAGGATGTGGATATTATCATGAGTTCTGTGGATATCTATCTGAAATGTATCGGACTTTTCTTCATTCCGCTTGCAATTGTGAATATCTACAGAAATGGAATTCAGGGACTCGGTTACGGACTGCTGCCGATGATGGCCGGTGTTGCTGAACTGATCGGAAGAGGTGTGGTAGCACGGATCGCAGCAAGAGAGAGAAGTTATCTTGGTGTTTGCCTGGCCAGCCCGGCTGCATGGGTGCTGGCAGGGGGCCTCCTGATCGCGATGTATTATTATATTATGAATGTTCATATGAAGAAGATGTTTGGGGATTATAATCAGAAGGTCTGATTATTCACAATGTGCATTGCATCGCGGTTCGCATTCAACCATTTGGATTTCTCAGTTTCAAAGCGTTCGAAAAGCCAGGCAATAGCTTCATCCATTCCCTCATCGGAGAGCGGAAATGTCTTTTGTTCTTTCTCTTCTTCCGGTGTATCTTCAAAGCACCACGGTTCTGGATAAATGAATACGGTGAAGGTTGTGCTGCTTTTTTCCGTCATCTCCGCGAAAGAAATAGCGCATTCCGTGATGTGTACCTGAAAATGGTTCTTTCTTAAGTCCCCCGTAAGGAATCAGTTTTTATCAATCATAGTAATACAATGTCCTTTCGAAAAAAAGTAATTTGTTTTGTTATTGCGTTTTTGAAAAAAGGAAGCCAGAAGTCTGGCTTCCTTTTTTTTATTATAGTGGAAGGCGTTTTCTTCTGCAAGAAATGATTTATTCAATAGCTTTTTTGGCAAATTCAGTTGTGACAAGTTTTTCATAAGGAGCGCGTGAATCCAGTTCACCGGCACTTTCCAGAATATCCTGAAGCAGCTCGAAACTCTCTTTTTCAAATATAAGATCTGCTTTCCAGGTGTCCTGTGCATAATAACGGTTTACAATCGCTGTGATGGTTTTAAGATCTGTTTCAGGAAATTGAGGGGCAATCACGGAAGCAATCTCCTCTGGCGTGTGAATCTGAACAAAATCCATACCTTTTTGAAGCGCATTTGTAAAGGATTGGATAATCTCAGGATGTTTGTCGAGATAACTTTTTTTTGCGCTGTAGGCAGTGTAAGGAACATAGCCGCTGTCAGTACCAAGTGAGGCTACAACATATCCTTTTCCTTCCATTTCCAAAGCGGTTGCACTTGGCTCGAATTCAACAGTAAAGTCTCCACTTCCCTCTGAAAAGGCGGCAGCAGTGGAACCAAAATCAATTCCCTGGTTGATGTTGAGGTCTGTTTGTGGATCAATGCCGTTTTTCTTTAAGATATATTCGAATACCATTTCCGGCATACCACCTTTTCTACCACCAAGAACATCTTTCCCCTTTAAATCAGTCCACTTAAAATCTTTCATCTCTTCCCTGGCAACAAGAAAATTACCGGCACGCTGAGTCAGTTGGGCAAAGTTGACGACAGAATCGTTAGCACCTTCGTTATATGTGTAGATGGATGCTTCTGATCCCATGAATCCAATATCAGCTTCACCGGAGATGACAGCAGTCATTGTCTTGTCAGCTCCAAAACCAGTTACGAGAGTGAGTTCAATTCCCTCATCTTCAAAATATCCATTTTCAATGGCAACATACATAGGGGCATAGAAGATAGAATGGGCTACCTCGTTCAGTGTCACAGAGACAGGAGCAGAACTGGTATCTGATTTGGTTGTGTTGGAGCCGGTTTCTGTTGTGTCGATTTTGGAATTTGCATCATTATCTTTGGAAGAATCAGAACCGCAGGCTGATAACAGTCCAACAGTCAGAGCAGAAGCGAGTATTATGGAAATCAATTTCTTTTTCATAAATCCTCCAGAGTGATATAAGATTCTCGTTTAAAATATGCAAGAAAAGAGAATATGTGTCAAATTCTACTCCAAAGGGGTGTTCATTTTGGAAAATATCCTTTATGCTTAGTGTAAACAGAAAGTAGGTGAAATGTATGGATCTTGTTAAAATTGGAAAATATATTGCAGGGAAACGGAAAGCCCTGGGAATGACGCAGAAACAGCTTGCAGAAAAAATTAAATATGAGTGACAAATCAGTATCAAAATGGGAACGAGGCATTTGCTTACCTGATGTGTCGGTTTATATGGAACTATGTGAGATATTGGGAATCAGCATAAATGAATTTCTTGCAGGGGAGGATATTGACGCAGAAAATGTAGAAAAAAAGTCAGAAGACAACATTATACAAGTTACGAAAGATAGTAAAAAGAAACAGAAAAATTTAAAGAGCATTTTAGCAGTGGTAACGACATTTGCAGTGATCATGATTCTGGTTTTAGGAAGGGTTTTCGTTCATAAGGTGATGCAGCCGAAGAATTATATTACAGCAGTTGACCGGACAAGTGCAGAAATGAAAACCGCAGAATTATTGTCGGGAACAGATGGGGCATATCTTTTTAATTTTTATGCAAAAAAGAAGAGTATAAGACATTGACAATTTATTTATCAGAGTATCAGGCGGGAGAATTAATCAATAAAAAGTAAAGTGGCAGATTTGGACTATGATGGCTCGAATCGGCTAAAAGAGGTGTGATTGCTGTGATACCGGATTTTGAATTGTTTCGAGTGAAATTGATCATAGCAGACGATTATTCCAAATGTTCTACAGATTTTCCGATTCTGGAAAATGTCGAAAACAGAGAATATTATGGAAGAAGCGCGACACAAGTGGAAGGTGAAGTTCCGATTCAGCGGGATACAGAACAGGGTCTGATGGCATTGATTTACGGAGAAGATGGATTGGAAACAATTCCGGTAAAAGAAATGGAGCAGGGAAATTTTAGGGAGAAGAATGATTATGTCTATTATCTGTCCTTCCGGTTTGGAAAATAATTACGTAAATGAAAATATGAGAGGTAAGATGAGATGAAAACAAGAGAAGAAGCTGCTGCCTATGGATTAACTTTCCAGGACAGCTATGAAGACAGGCCTTTTAAAGACCAACGATGGCAGGTGATTCGTGTAAAGCCAGGTAAAAAAGATATTTTTGTGGATTTACGAAAAAGATGAATTGATCTATTTGAATGTAAAGACAGATTCGAGATGGAGGGATTTCTGGCGTGCAGCGTATCCAGCGGTAATTCCGGGATATCATCAGAATAAAGAACATTGGAACACAATTATTCTGGATGGATCTGTTCCGGACAAGGATATTGAACGGATGATCGGTGAGAGCTATGATCTTGTGACAGACAGTCCTACAAAAAAGAATTTATGAAGCTGTAAAACGGATTCCAAAAAGGGCATGTGGCAACTTATAGACAGGTTGCGAAGATGGCAGGAAATGAAAAGATGTCAAGAGCAGTTGGAAATGCGCTTCATAAGAATCCAGATCCGGATCACATTCCATGTTTCCGTGTTGTGAATGCGAAAGGCGAGCTTGCCGGAGCATTTGCATTTGGCGGAGCAGATGTACAGGCAGAGCTTTTGAGAGAAGACGGTGTGGAAGTAGTAGATGGAAAGGTTGATCTAACAAAGTATCAGATGGATGATCAGATGGAAGAGTAAGATAGTACTGTTTCTTTTTGGGAAAGATAGTGTATAATACTTACGAGTGATTGCTGTTCGCAAAGTACTGCGAACAGCATCTTTGTATAATGCAAAGAGCAGGAAAGAATACATCATTATGGTTTTGATTTTGAAGGGAAAAAAGTGTTGATCAGATAAGAAATGGAGAAATGAATGAAAATTAGGAAAGTGGCAGTCCTCGGTGCCGGAGCAGTAGGCTCTTATGTAATCTGGGGATTATCGAGCAGAAATGATATAGAGCTTGGAGTGATCGCAGAAGGAGAACGAGCAGAGAGACTGAAACAGAATGGATGCACAATTAACGGAAAAATATACCATCCCGAAGTATGGAACCCCGGAGAAACAGACGCTGTCGATTTACTGATTGTTGCATTGAAGTATGGCTCACTTTCGGCGGCATTGGAAAGTATTCAGAAAGCAACCACGGAGAATACGGTAATTATGAGTCTGATGAACGGGGTAGACAGTGAAGAGATTATTGCAGAAAAAGTAGGAGTGGAGCATCTTCTTCCGGCAGTGATCAAGGTCGCTTCACATAAGGAAGAAGATGGCTATCATTTTGATCCTGAGACAACAATCGGAATTATTTTTTGGCGAACTTACTGCACCTTACGATAGTGATCGCATCAGGGCAATCGAAGAACTGTTCAAGGATACCGGAATCCATTTCCGGGCGACAGAGTATGCAAGAGAAGAGATGTGGAGTAAGTTTCGGCTGAATGTCTGTAACAATCTGCCACAGGCAATTCTCGGCGCGGGAGTTGGATGTTACCGTGACAGTGTGCATATGAAGGCAATCAGTGATGGACTGAAAGGAGAACTGGAAGCAATTGCACATGCGAAAGGAATCGATCTGAGTAAGACTGAGGCGTCTTCTGGGCGTGGAAGTGCAGTACCGCCATCTGCGCGTTATTCTACTTTGCAGGATTTGGATGCAGGAAGACACACAGAGATTGATATGTTTTCAGGTGCACTGATCCGTATGGGAAAGGAACTTGGAATTCCGACACCGTATAATGAGTATACATATCATATGATTAAAGCACTAGAAGAGAAAAATGACGGACGGTTTAATTATACAGGAGATGAAGAACAGACCTGGTCAAAATAAAATAGGGAACAATTTGTGGCAGAGGCAGGTTATGAAAAAATATTGAAACAGTGATGTTGAAACAACATAAAAAGGTGAGGTAAATTAAGATGAAAGAATTATACGAAGCAATCGAAGCAAAAATTAAAGCAAGCGGTTATCCGAGAGCGATTTCCGGAGAAGATGTATACAATGACATCTGTGACCAGATTGACGGAAAAGAGAATGGAAGTTATGTATTGTTATCCAAGTTCGAAGATGATGTGATTTTTGAGTATCATATCACGATCCAGGATGAGGATTTTAACCTCGGAATTCTGACCATGCGGACACCGGAAGGTGTGTTTGAAGCAGATTTTGATGCGGAATAAAAGGATGAATATGTTATGAAGAAAATCAGCAGAGTTTCAACTATAATTAGCGCAATCATGCTACTTACTTACATTATTGTTCTTATCAGCATCTGGAGCAGGATTCCTGATACAGTACCGACACATTTTAATGCAGCAGGAGTGGCAGATAGTTATGGAAGCAAAAGAAACCTTGTATTTGAACCAGTTCTTGCCGCGTTTCTGTTGTTATTCCTCTCATTGATGGAAAGAATTCCGGCAATCTGGAATTTCCCGGTGGCTGTTACAGAAGAGAACAGAGAAAGATTGTATAAGATTGCCATGATAATGATGGGCGGGATTAAGGTTCTGGTTACTGCCCTGCTGATTGATGTTGGAGTCAGCAGTCTTGTGGAAGGATATCCAATCTGGCCGATGTATATGATGCTTGGAGTGATGATAATATTGATTATCGTATCGACTGTGCAGATGGTTCGGGCGAAATAATGTGGAATAAGAAAACAAATAAAAACCCTCTTGTGCAATATGTTTATCCAAAATCTTAAAAAAAATATAAAATTTATATAAAATCCTTCTTGAATTTAGCATGATGAAGTGCTAAACTCTTAACATAAAAACAGAGTGCGATCTATTTATTGATGAGTGCATCTGAATCATAGTTAAGAAAGAAGGAAAGAAAATGAACGGAGTTATAATGATGGTCATTGCCATCGTTGTATTAGGTGGAGGATATCTTTTCTATGGAAGATATCTTGAGAAGAAATGGGGAATTGACCCGAATGCAAAGACTCCTGCTTATGAACTGGAAGACGGCGTAGATTATGTGCCGGCAGATACGAATATCGTATTTGGTCATCAGTTCGCATCTATCGCAGGAGCAGGCCCGATCAACGGACCAATCCAGGCAGCAATCTTTGGATGGCTTCCGGTACTTTTGTGGATTCTGATCGGAGGTGTTTTCTTCGGAGCAGTGCAGGATTTTGCATCCATGTATGCTTCTGTAAAGAACAAAGGACGTACAATCGGTTATATTATCGAAGAGTATATCGGTAAACTTGGAAAGAAATTATTCCTGTTATTCTGCTGGTTATTCTGTATTCTTGTTGTTGCTGCATTTGCGGATGTAGTTGCAGGAACATTTAACGGATTCGTAGCCGATGATGCCGGAGTTGTAAGCAAAGTAGCAGCAAATGGTGCTGTAGCAACAACATCCATGCTTTTCATTGTAGAAGCCGTAGCACTTGGCTGCATTTTGAAATATGCAAAACTGAATAAATGGGTTAACACAGCTATTGCAATTGTTATGCTTGTTGCAGCCGTAGCACTTGGACTTTATTTTCCAATGTATCTGACAAGAGAGACATGGCATATCCTGATCTTTATTTATATTCTGATTGCCAGTGTCGCACCGGTAACAATGCTGCTTCAGCCACGTGATTACCTGAACAGTTACTTGCTGATCTTTATGATTGCAGCAGCAATTGTCGGAGTATTTGTAGCAAATCCATCCTGTAACCTGAAAGCTTTTTACAAGCTTCAATGTAGATGGAAGTTATATGTTCCCAATTCTGTTTGTAACAATTGCATGTGGAGCTGTATCAGGATTCCATTCACTGGTATCTTCAGGAACTGCTTCTAAGCAGATTAAGAATGAGAAGAACATGCTTCCTGTATCATTCGGAGCAATGTTAATGGAAAGTATGCTTGCAGTTATTGCGCTGATCGCAGTTGCATCTTTTGCTAAAGGTGAAGCAGCAGCACAGGGACTGACAACACAGCCTCAGATTTTCGCCGGAGCGATTGCGAACTTCCTGTCAGTTATTGGTCTGCCACATTCACTTGTATTTACACTGATCAACCTTGCAGTATCAGCATTTGCATTGACATCACTTGATTCCGTTGCACGTGTCGGAAGACTTTCTTTCCAGGAATTCTTTATCGATGATGACACAGATATGGATAATCTGCCATTGTACAAGAAAGTAGCAACCAATAAATATTTCTCAACAGTTATTACACTGATACTGGCATACTTACTTGCAAAGGTTGGATATGCAGAGATCTGGCCACTGTTCGGTTCAGCCAACCAGCTGTTATCTGTACTGGCACTGGTAGCCTGCGCAGTATTCCTTAAGAAGACAAAACGCCAGGGAGCAATGCTGGATTCCAATGGTCTTTATGATGGCAGTAACATTTACAGCACTTGGAATGACAATCTGTAAACTGGGAGGTCAGTTTATGACAACAGGTCTGAGCCTTGGAAATACATTACAGCTGATCTTTGCAGTACTGCTTCTTATCCTTTGAGTAATCGTAGCAATTCAGGGAATTAAAAAGCTTACAGAGAAGAAAGAAGCTCAGGTAGATAAAGTTGAGGATACAACTATTTTGGAATAAGCAGAATAGTTAATAAAGAGTAAGAGACAAGATCTTCATGCAGACTTAAAATGTCTGGCATGAAGATCTTTTTTTTTCTAGTTATATTCAATTGTACTCAAATAGAAACAGGTTAAAGTATAGAAATTTTACATTCGCCGGGTGTATACTAAGTCGTAATGTAAAAAGACAATCTAAGTAGTAACAAGATCAGGGGAGTATAAATGAACGCGAACATAAATCAACAACATATGTTCAGCAACAAGATGATCCGTGCTCTTTTTAGTACCAATCATACTGGAACAGTTATTGAATTCCATCATGGGTACCGCGGATACGATGATGGTTAGTAATGTAGGATCCGCGGCAATCTCAGCGGTATCACTGGTGGATTCTATTAATATATTAGTAATCCAGGCATTTTCCGCATTGGCAGCCGGAGGTGCGATCGTCTGCGCCCAGTACATTGGACAGGGGAATAAAGAACGGGCAAATGAGTCTGCACGACAGGTACTGTTTATTATCACATTTATATCAGTAGCTGTCAGTGCATTTTGTCTTATTTTCCGAAACCGTTGCTTCGCCTGATTTTTGGAGCAGTTGAAGCAGATGTTATGAGAGCATCTGAAATCTATTTCTTCTACACTGCATTATCATTTCCGTTTATTGCGGCGTATGATGCAGCGGCATCGATCTTCAGGGCACAGGAGAACACGAGAGATCCGATGCTCATCTCAATGGTATCAAACGTGATGAATATTGTCGGAAATGCAATTATGATCTGGGGCTTCCATATGGGAGTCGCGGGAGCTGCACTGGCAACTTTGATTTCACGTATTTTCTGTGCGGTTGTAGTATTGGCAGAACTTCGTCTGGATCGTCAGCCAATTGTGGTACGAGATTATCTGAAAATCCGTCCAGACTGGAGAATGATCCGCAGGGTCCTTGGAATAGGAATTCCATCTGGTGTGGAGAACAGTATGTTCCAGTTTGGCAAGCTGGCGATTCAGTCCACAGTTTCAACACTTGGAACAACAGCAATCGCTGCGCAGGCAATGACGAACATTCGGAGAATCTGAACGGAATCGGTGGTATCGGAGTCGGAATCGGATTGATGACAATTGTAGGTCAATGTCCGGGAGCTGACCGGAAGGATGAGGCAGTTTATTACATCAAAAAGCTTTGCGTGATTGCTGAGATCGTTATGGCTGCGAGCTGTGTGATTGTTTTTGCACTGACGAAACCAATTACGATTCTCGGCGGTATGGAACCGGAGAGTGCGAAGATGTGTTTCCATATGGTAATGTGGATCACGATTGTAAAGCCACTTATATGGGTTATGTCATTTGTTCCGGCATATGGATTCAGAGCAGCAGGAGATGCAAAATTTTCCATGATCACATCCTGTTGTACCATGTGGGCCTGCAGATTTTGTCTTTGCGTATTTCTCATCCGTGTCCTGGGATTTGGTCCCATGGGTGTCTGGATCGGAATGTTTGCGGACTGGACGGTCAGAAGTATTATTTTCACCTGGCGATTCCACAGCAGAAAATGGCTGGAGCATAAAGTAATTTAAATAAGAAGAGAAATCTGAACAAAAAAGAGAAATCCAAACAAAAATAGAAACAGCAGGGTTACTGTCGGGAAAGCATTTTAATAATAATGCTTTGGCAGTAGCCTTGCTGTTTCTTATATCTGCTATTTTTTAAAAAGAAGTTTTAGTATATTTATAGATTTATGTCTGGTATATGATTCCTGAAAATTACTCTTCAGGTGCAAGCTCTGTTGTCTGCTTCTTTGGAGGCATAACCAGTGAGAAGATAAGGAATGCGATCAACGCAGCAACCAGTCCAGGTACGATCGGCTGATTGAAGTGCAGACCGAACAGATTTCCTTTGGAAACATGCTCAGATATACTACAACAATAGTTCCGGCGATCAGAGAAGCCATGGTTCCTGCCTGGGAAGCTCCTTTCCAGTAATGTCCGAGAACATATGGGAAGAAAGAACCTGCGGCACGAAGGGTGAAGGCAAACATCAGGATTGCAACAATACTTGAAGTATTAAATAATGCAATCAAAGTAGCAAAAACACCTACAGCTGCCATTGTAACACGAGTTACGATCATGATCTCTTTATCAGATGCGCTAGGCTTAATCACAATCTTGTAAATATCATTTGCAAAGATCGATCCGGCACCAAGAAGGTCTGAGTCAGCACTTGACATTGTGGCAGATACGATACCTGCAAATAACAATCCGCAGATAATTGCCGGCATTGCTTCCATAGCAAGAACCGGAAGTGCATAACGGGCACCAACATCCTGGAAGTCCGCAGCATTGAATTTGCCCATGTTGATCAGTGCAAGTACGATGATTCCCATAAGTGTCGGAACAAAAGCGTAGATAAAGTTTACAATTGCAGCAAGGACAGATCCCTGTCTTGCTGCTTTTCCGTCTCTTGCAGCGTAATATCTGGATACAGCTTCCTGTCCTACAGTAAATGTAGCAACATACATGATTGTTAAACTGATAACATCCATTACATTATAACCTTTAAACATGTCAAATGTTTCAGCAGGAACATTAGCTACAACATTGTCCCATCCACCGGCAAGATTCATTCCAAATGGAAGTGCGATGATCATTCCAATCACGATCAGGAATACCTGAACAAAGTCAGTAAGTGTAACACTCCAAAGACCACCCATGATCGCATAAATTGTTACAACGACACCTACGATCAGAACGGCTGTTTTATAATTCAGATTCAGCATAGTAGACAGAATAACGGATGATGCGATAAACTGTCCGGCTGTCAGTCCGATCAATGGAACGAACATGATCAAAGATGTAATGATTCCTGAAGGTTTTCCATAACGACGGCGGAAATATTCAGGAACAGTTTTTACCATTGCTGCACGGAATTTTGGTGCAAGGAATGTAAGAATCACAAAAGCGAATCCCATTGTGATAATGTACCATGCGGCACTGAGTCCGTGACTTTCCATGCCCTGCTGAACAACACCGAGAGAACTTCCTCCTCCGATCTCAGTAGCAGCAAGAGTTCCGGCCATTAAAAACGGTCCGAGTCGTCTTCCGGCAACAACGAAGTCTGTGTTGGATTCAATCTTCTTGGATGACAGATAACCGATCAATAACATAACAAGAAGATAAATAACAACGACAGCGGTTACAATAATGTTTGACTGCATAAAATATCCCTCTTTCCTTTAGTCAAATTTGAAAAAGGTATCAGGAAATAGCGAAACCTGACACCTATGTTCATACGAATAATTATACCATAAAAACATTCACATGCAACCTGAAAAGAGAAAAAACTTATTGAAAATTATCAATATTTCCGGAAGATAATCGATTGGTATGGTAGATGTTAACAAAAATAATAAAAGGCGAGAGGACAGCGTAAAAAAAGAACATTTTTTAGGGGGTGGACATTTGACGTTTCTATTATTACAATTATAATAATCGACAGAAAAGAGGAATTGTATATGACACAGATAGATGCGTTAAAAACAGATGAAATACAGAATTATGAGATAGAACATCAGGAAGAAGTGCGCCGCCTCGCAGGCGAGTGTATGGTAATTTTGGAAAATGACGGAGTCCTTCCACTTCAGGCTGGTACAAAGAAGATTGCATTATTCGGAACAGGAGCAAGACATACGATCAAAGGTGGAACAGGATCCGGTGATGTAAATGTACGTGAAAACATTTCGATTGCACAAGGGCTTGAGCGTGCAGGATTTAAATTTGTAACAGAAGGCTGGCTGGATCAGTATGACAGACTTTATGCGGATGCGCAGGAAGCGTATGCGAAAAAAGTTAAATGAATTTACAGAGAAAACAGGAAAACCATCGATGCTATATGCCTTCGAGAATCCTTTTGAGGAACCGGAACAGCCGGAGATTACAGAAGTGGATGTAAAAAGAAGCGGATGCGGCAATTTATGTAATTTCTAGAAATTCCGGAGAGGGAAAAGACCGCAGGGCAGAGAAGGGAGATTATTATCTCAGCGACAGAGAACTTCAGAATATCCGTTTTATGACAGAACACTATAAGAACTGTATTGTTCTTTTGAATGTAGGTGGAGTCATTGATCTGACTTCATTGAAGGCAATTGAAGGTGTACAGGCAATTATGCTTGTGGGACAGACAGGGAATATGGGAGGTTATGCAGTTGCTGATGTGCTGACTGCTAAGACGATTCCTTCAGGAAAGCTGACTGATACATGGGCAAAGTCTTATGAGGATTATCCGTCATCTGCAACATTTAGCCACAGGGATGGAAATCTTGACGACGAATATTACAGTGATGGAATCTATGTCGGATACCGCTATTTTGATACATTTGGTGTGATGCCTCTATATTGCTTTGGATATGGAAAAAGCTATACAGAATTTGAAATAAAAACAATGAATGTAACAGCAGATGAAAAGCAGGTACAGGTTGAAGTTGAGGTTACGAACATTGGTGACAAATATCCTGGAAAAGAAATTGTTCAGGTTTATTATTCCGCACCGGATGGAATCATGGAGAAACCAACACAGGAACTTGCAGGATTTGCTAAGACTAAATTGCTTGCGCCGGGAGAAAAAGATGTCGTGACGATCACATTTGCAACGACAGACATGGCATCTTTTGATGCATATGATGCGGCCTGGGTTATGGAAGAAGGGGAATACACGATCCGCGTAGGAAACAGTTCACGTAATACGGAGGCTGTGGCAGTCATCGACCTTGATGAGCAGGTGACAACACTCCAACTGAAACGTCTGATGCGTGATACAATTGCAGTCAGAGAGCTTCACCATATGATTCCGATTTTCGATATTGAATTTGATTTCGGTGTTCCGGCGATTCCATTTAGAATTATGCTTCAGGCAGAGAACTTTAAGAAAGAACTTGTAGAATATGAAGTGATGCGCAGGACACTTATGGATAAGAGGAAAGATGAAGTTCTGACGCTGGAAGATGTAAAAGCAGGCAACGCGACTCGGATGAATTGACAGCGCAGCTTACCGTGGAAGAAATGGCAGAACTTTGTGTTGGAACAGAGAGAAAAAATGGCGACGGAAATGTAATTGGTTCAGCATCTTCCTGTGTGCCGGGTGCAGCAGGAGACACCACTTCCAGTTTACTTGAACACGAAAAGTGCCGAATCTTATTCAGGCAGATGGACCGGCAGGGCTTCGTTTAGAGACACCTTGTACTGCCATTCCAATCGCAACAACACTGGCACAATCCTGGGATATGGATTTGATTCATAGAATGGGAGAGCTTGTCGGAGAAGAGATGAAGCAGTTACATGTAGATCTATGGCTCGCACCTGGCATGAATATTCATCGTAATCCGCTCTGCGGACGCAACTTCGAATACTATTCTGAGGATCCTGTATTGACAGGTCTTTGTGCTGCAACAGAGACGAAAGGTGTTCAGTCTCAAAAAGGAAAGGGAACAACAATCAAACATTTTGCAGGAAATAATCAGGAAGACAACCGTATGTTTACGAATGCACATATCAGCGAGCGTGCGCTGAGAGAAATCTATCTGAAAGGATTTGAGATAGCTGTAAAGACAGCACAACCATATGCAATTATGACTTCCTACAATCTGATCAACGGAGTTCATTCAGCAAACAACTATGACATGCTGCAGAACATCGCACGTGATGAGTGGGGATTTGAAGGTCTTGTGATGACAGACTGGTATACTTCACAGGATACAACAGAGATGGGAATGGTATCACCATCCGGAAAATATAGTCATTCCAGCAGTGTACAGTGCATTAAAGCAGGAAATGACCTTCAGATGCCGGGATGTCAGCAGAATGTGGATGATATCGTAGAAGCAGTGAACGAAGGAAAAGAAATTACCAAAGCAGATTTACAACGCTGTGCGAAACATATTTTAAGTGTTGCACTTAAGACAATGTAAAACCACCTCGGTAATATGGAAATTGAGAGTCTTTTTTCGTATTACTCAAAAATTAATAAACGATATCGTATAAGACCAAGCCTTTTTGTGTCGCAGGATGCAGAAGGCTTTTTCCTTTCCTTCCAGGATTGCATTGATACATTCGACGGGTCTTTTCCCTATGCCGATATCCAAAAGCGTTCCAAGAATAAATGGAGCCATCTGATAGAAAATCATTGGCTGTCATACGAATATAAAGCGTAGACTCTTCTGTAACAAAAGTAATTGTTTTTATTTCTTTTTCGGTTCCTTTCTTTTTTCGAATCGAAGAGAAATGTTTAAAATCATGCTTTCCAAGTAATGAGTGGGCAGCGGTTTCCATAAGAAGAATATTTGGAAGTTCTGCTGTTTGTTCAGGTGACAGATCAAATAATGAATCTGATAACAGATCAGTTAATCGACCACGATAGTTTTTTGTGAAACAGGTCATAGATTGGTGATAAATCCATGGCATATTCATAAGTGATCTCGCGTGCATTTAAGTCTGCTCGAAAGCGTTCGGGTGTTAATACTGCATCTAAAACGGCAATATCCTGTGGAAGATACTGGTTCAGAACAGTTTTAAATTCTGCAGGAGTCAGTTGGCTTTCCGTAAGAAAATTGACTGTGAGATTCCGAGCATGAACTCCCGGTTCTGTTCGGACTCCGGAAAATAAAGTGACAGGAGTTCCTGTTACTTTTTCTAATACATTTTCAATTTTATAAGATACTGTACGATCATTGTGGTCTTTTTTTCGGGCGTTTCCAACCAAGATAACGTGTACCGTCATATTGGAGTGTTAATTTAATATTTTGCATATATCGTTCTCCATTTATAAATAATGTCTGTTTCAGACAAGTCATCCTTTTGTATTTTAACTGATGCAGATGGAAATGTATAGAGAAAAGAAGAGAAATAAGACTGCAAAGGCGAAGAGAGTGATTCTGATTTTATTTAAAATGTTTCCGAAAGATATTTTTGGTCATTTCCATCATGCGGTCAATTTGATTTTGTTCTTCTTTGCTTTTACCTTCTTTTAATACTTCAAGAATTAATGAAACTTCATCCGGATTGAAACGAAGTCCCTGTCGGTTTGCATTTGTGATAAGTGCGAGCATAACCGGGGCAAGTTCATTTCAGATTTTCCTTTCGTCTGTTTCGCGGCTGTCCTGATCAGTTCCAGCTTGAGCGGATCGATCGTTTTCATTGCAGGATGGTTCATCCAGTTTTCCATTGTTAAGATCTCCTTTCGGTGAGTTATTGTTTATAGTGTCTTCTGGCTCTTCATCAGAAGGTGGAGCAGATGAAAAAGAATTGTGTAAACATATCTGCCATAGACATCATCTCTTTTATGTTTTTGAAAGTAGAAAAGAGCTGTTTTTCTTCTGATGTGAGATAAGGTGACAGATGGTCAAAAATAGAATCTGCGTTGTCTTGAAAAAGATTTTCTATTCCTCGTCCAGAAGAAAAGTCACAGGCGGAAAGTGCATCATAACTGACAGGAGCCTGCTGGTGAAGAACATTTTGCAGTTCGATGAATTTAATGAAGACGGCAAGCATGCTCTGTGTAGCTGGCGGGAAAAGAGGAAGGAAAAGTTTCAGCATGCGAAGTCCGGAAGCAGTTGCTTCGTCAAAGGGGTCATAGGCGTCGGTGTTTTCAAAAAAATAAACCCTCCTGACTTTCAGCTGAACTGATACATATATATGAAATGCAGAAAAAATATATTCCTGTTCATGAATATAGATGTGTGAAAAATCGGATCATGCGTATACTGATTTAAAGACCTTTTGTAATCAGGGGCATATCTTAATAATAAGAAGAGGAAAGGAAAACGAAAATGTCCAGAAAGTTAATTATTGATGGGAATGCAGTATATGAAATTGATGAGAAGTGTATGTTAAAGAAAAAGCTTGGAGAACTGAAAGAAAAGAAGATAACATCAGACGAGAAGAGAGCGGAACAGAGTGTTGTTACCGGAAAACCGAATCGTTTGAAAAGATAAGCAGAAGGGGCATGCGGTTTTTCCGCATGCCCCTTCTGAAGTGGAAGAAGGAACAGATATCAGCATCCGCCACAGTTGCAGCCATTACCGCAACCGCCGCATCCGAAGCCATTATTGCCCCATCCGCCGCAGCAGCAAAGAAGAAGGATGATCCACAGACAACTGTCATTGCCGCAGCCATTACCATCCGCCACAACCATTACCACCCCAGCCACCGCAGCAGCAGAGGAGAAGGATGATCCACAGGCAGGAGTTATTCAGTCCGCATCCATTTCCGTTTCCGCCACAGCCGCAGCTGTTTGCACATCCGTTGTCACAACCGCATCCGCAGTTTGTAGCTGTTAATTCACTCATTGTTAAATCCTCCGAAAGATTTTTTGATTTACAATGTTATAGTATGCGGAGAAAAAGAAAATGTGAGATGAGAAATTATTTGTAGTGATAAAGATGTGAAGTGGCAAAAATTATTCGAGCAGCCGGGAAAAATCTAAAATTCCCCAGCCGGATTCAGTTCCCGGAATCTGTACACAGGAAGTGTGAAGTTTTAATTTGACTTCTGCATTGGTGAGAAACGGGTATTTTGAAAGAAGACAGGCAATTGCACCGGAAACAACAGGAGCAGCCATGGATGTTCCTGTTTTGGAAAGATAAGGCGGAGCATTTGGAAATTGAGAGTAAAAAGCATTGCAGCTTACAATTCCTGTGCCGGGGGCAAAAACATCAGGTTTGACAATGCAGTCATCTGTAGGACCGCGGCCGGAATAATTGAGAGGATGCCTTTGGGTGTGGATCAGAGGAAAAGTGTCGGGAACACCAACAGTGATAACTTTTCGGGCTGCTTCCGGGAACTGTGACGGAACCGGGAGCAGGTCCGTAGTTGCCGGCAGAGACAACTACGACGAGCCCAAGATCCCAGAGGGATTCTACAGCATTCAATAAAAGAAGTTTTTGATGAATGGAAAGATCCGGTCGTGTACCTACGGAAATGTTAATGATCCGGATATGGAATTGCGTGTAGATATCACGGATCCATTGAATTCCATTTATGACATTTTTGATAGATCCGTTTCCATTCTGATCCAATACTTTCCCAATAATAAGATTGCAGAAAGGAGCGATTCCGGCATAAGTTCCGGAAGAGAGAAGTCCGCTTCCCGCAAGAATTCCGGCTACATGGGTTCCGTGTCCACTATTGTCGATGAGAGGGGAGAAATGAGAGAAAGAAAAAAGAACTTTTTTCGGAAGAACCAGTGGTACTGGAAAAATCCCGGAAAGAAAGGATACGATCTTTAAAATCAGGATGAGGAGAAATTCCGGTATCAAGAATAGCAACAGTGACATTTTGTCCGAGAAATTTGTGTTCCTTTGTGTCCGGACACCAGTAGTGAATGGATTGTTTTACCCATTTCATGAAGGAAAAGCCTTTGTTTTTTTTTTCTTTATTATATGCCTGATACTAAATTAGTGATAAAGATGTCTGCGCTGGAACAAACAACGCGTCTGCTTGCCATGCAATAAGCTCAAGAGCAAGCTCTTTCGCTTAAGGGCGTTCGCCCTATGATAAAAAGCCGCCGGCTCTCTTATATAAGCGAGCTTATAACATGAGCCGTCAACTTTTTTATCGCAAAAAAACTGTAAAGAAAAAAACACTTGACACCATCTTGCGTTTCGTGTATGATAGCAGAGGTGAAGATAATGAATAAGTTTTTAGAGCAGGCATTATTGTTTGATTTCTACGGGGAATTGCTTACAGATCATCAAAAGGAGATTTATGAGCAGTTCGCGCTGGAAGATCTTTCGCTCAGTGAGATTGCTGAGATGAAGGGGATCAGCCGCCAGGGTGTGCATGATCTCGTGAAGCGGTGTCAGAAGATTCTTGAAGGGTATGAGGCAAAGCTTCATCTTGTAGAAAAGTTCCTTTCAGTGAAGGAGAAGGTTAGTAAGATTGATGATACACTTGCAGAGTGGGAATGCGAGAAGAATGACCCGGAAGAGATGGTGAAGCGGATCCGTAAGATTGCGGATGCGATCATAGAGGAGTTATAGGATGGCATTTGACAGCTTAAGTGAAAAACTTCAAAATGTATTTAAGAACCTGCGAAGCAAGGGAAGGCTGACAGAGGCTGATGTCAAGGCGGCACTCCGGGAAGTCAAGATGGCACTCCTTGAGGCGGATGTTAACTTCAAGGTAGTAAAAGGCTTCATTAAAGATGTGCAGGAGAGGGCTGTTGGTCAGGATGTAATGAACGGACTGAATCCTGGACAGATGGTGATCAAGATCGTTAATGAAGAGCTGGTTAAGCTTATGGGATCTGAGACAACAGAGATCAAGCTTCAACCGGGTAGTGCGATTACAGTGATCATGATGGCAGGTCTTCAGGGAGCAGGTAAGACCACAGCAACTGCAAAGCTTGCCGGGAAGTTTAAGTTAAAAGGCAAGAAACCGCTTTTGGTTGCCTGCGATGTTTATCGTCCTGCAGCAATTAAGCAGTTACAGATCAACGCAGAGAAGCAGGGCGTAGAGATGTTCTCCATGGGAGACAAGAATAAGCCGGCGGATATTGCGAAGGCAGCAGTTGAGCATGCAGCAAAGAATGGTAACAATATTGTGATCCTTGATACTGCAGGACGTCTTCATGTTGATGAAGATATGATGGCAGAGCTTCAGGAGATCAAGGAAGTTGTGGAAGTTCATCAGACCATCCTGGTTGTGGATGCCATGACTGGACAGGATGCAGTGAATGTTGCAAGCTCCTTTAACGATAAGATTGGAATCGACGGAGTCATCGTTACCAAACTGGACGGTGATACAAGAGGTGGTGCGGCATTGTCTATCAAGGCAGTGACGGGAAGACCAATCCTTTACGTCGGTATGGGAGAAAAGCTTTCCGATCTGGAACAGTTTTATCCTGACAGAATGGCATCCAGGATTCTTGGAATGGGAGATGTTCTTTCCCTGATTGAAAAAGCGGGGGCAGAACTGGATGAAGAGAAAGCCAAAAAGATGGCTGACAAGATGAAGAAAGCCCAGTTTGACTTTGAAGATTATCTTGACAGTATGGAACAGATGCGTAAGATGGGCGGTTTGTCCAGTATCATGGGAATGCTGCCTGGAATGGGTAATCTCGGAGGTAAGATGCCTGATCTTGATTCCGAAGAGAATGAGAAGAAGATGGCTCAGATGGAAGCAATCATCTACTCCATGACTTTGGAAGAGAGAAGAAACCCGGATCTGCTGAATCCATCCAGAAAGCACAGAATTGCCAAGGGTGCAGGTGTGGATATTGCAGATGTGAACCGTATGGTGAAGCAGTTCAACGAGTCCAGGAAGATGATGAAGAAACTTCCTGGAATGATGGGTGGCAAAGGTGGAAAAAGGGGCAAATTCAAGCTTCCCTTTTGACATATAAATGAAACAATAACAAAAAATTAAGAAAAAATTATGAGGTGAAAAAATGGCAGTAAAGATCAGATTAAGAAGAATGGGACAAAAGAAAGCTCCTTTTTACAGAATCGTAGTAGCAGATTCTAGATCTCCAAGAGACGGAAGATTCATCGAGGAAATCGGAACATATGATCCGAATCAGGAGCCAAGCGTATTCAAAGTAGACGAAGAAGCAGCTAAGAAATGGCTCAATAATGGTGCTCAGCCGACAGAAGTTGTTGGAAAGATCTTCAAGGCAGCAGGAATCGAGAAATAATCGAATCTGTATGAGTAATGTCTGTAGCTGAGTGATCAGCTGCAGATAAATAACGATGTCTCCGCGGAGGGCGAGTATCATGAAAGAATTAGTGGAAGTTATTGCAAAGGCACTGGTAGATCAGCCGGATGAAGTCTCAGTTACTGAGAAAAAGGAAGGCAGAACTATTGTACTGGAACTTCATGTAGCAGATGGCGACATGGGTAAAGTGATCGGCAAGCAGGGTCGTATTGCAAAAGCAATCCGTTCTGTTGTTAAGGCAGCAGCAACAAAGGAAGACAAGAAAGTCGTTGTCGATATTGTTTAAGAACAGTATCAGGACGAAAGAAAAAAGTAACAGAGTCATTGCTTGGTAAAGCAGGGCTTAAAAAAGGGACAGCCTTCATAAAGAAGAGACTGCCCCTTTCTTTTTACGTGAGCAACGAGTCAAAGTCCGTGCTTGCACGAGACCTTGGCGACTGCCGCGATAACTTGAGAAACTCGCGAAGTGTGTTTCTCATAGTTTCATAAGAAAGGAATCAGGAATGGAACAATTTCTTCAGGTGGGAGTGATTTCTTCCACACATGGTCTGCGTGGTGAAGTTAAGGTATTCCCGACAACGGATGATGCTGCGCGTTTTCAGACATTGAAAAATGTTGTCCTTGATACAGGAAGGGAAAAGTTGGATCTTGAGATTCAGTCTGTTCGTTTTTTCAAGCAATTTGTAATTGTGAAATTCAAGGGAATCGATAATATAAATGATATTGAAAAATATAAAGGCAAAAGTCTCTTTGTAACAAGAGAAAATGCTGTCGAACTGGAAGAGGACGAGTATTATATCGGTGATCTGATCGGTATGGAGGTCTATACAGATGACAGTGAGGAACGCTTTGGAGTACTCAAAGACGTGATGGAGACAGGAGCAAACGAAGTGTATATCATTACTTCTGAGAATCACGGAGAAGTGCTGCTTCCTGCAATTCACGAGTGTATTTTGGATATTGATGTAGAAGCGAAGAAGATGAAAGTGCATCTGATGGAGGGATTACTGTAATGAATTTCCATGTATTGACTTTATTTCCGGAGATGATCGAGCAAGGTGTGAATACAAGTATTACAGGCCGTGCAATCAACAATGGACTTCTTTCGATCAATGCAGTGAATATCCGTGATTATGCATTTAATAAGCATAACAGTGTGGATGATTATCCATATGGCGGCGGTGCAGGCATGTTGATGCAGGCAGAACCGGTGTATCTGGCTTATGAGGCTGTGAAAGAGCAGATCGACAAGAGAAAGCAGGAGAACATCAAGTCGGAAGAAGTCACGTCAACGGAACCAGCGGATTGTTCTGAAGTGCGCAACAGTGATTTGCAGGATGAAAATTCGAAGAAGCGTCCACTGCGTGTAGTCTATCTCTCTCCACAGGGAGATGTATTTAACCAGAAGATGGCAGAGGAGATGGCTCAGGAGGAAGACCTTGTGTTGCTTTGCGGTCATTATGAAGGAATCGACGAACGCGTTCTGGAAGAAATCGTGACAGATTATGTTTCCATCGGAGATTATGTGCTGACCGGAGGAGAGCTTCCGGCAATGGTCATGATCGATACGATCTCAAGACTGGTTCGGGAGTGCTTCACAATGATGTCTCAGCAGAATTTGAGTCATTTCAGGATAATCTGCTGGAGTATCCGCAGTATTCAGACCGGAAGAGTGGAGAGGGAAGAAAGTTCCGCCCATCCTTCTGTCCGGACATCATGCAAATATTGAAAAATGGCGGAGAGAACAGTCAATCCTTCGTACAATGGAGCGACGCCCGGATCTTCTCAAGGAGAGCAATCTGACGGATAAAGAGAAGAAATGGATCCGCCAGGTGAAACGGGAACGCAAAGAAGCAGAAAAAAATGAAATAGGGACTTGAAAAAAAGCCCGGAAATATGGTAAACTACAAAAGTTGTGAAAAGAAGCGCGATGGTCCTCTGGCACAAAAGTGAAGTGTTAAGAACGTCAAATATTAAGGAGGTCACACAAAATGAACGAAATCATTAGAAAAATCGAAGCAGAACAGTTAAAGGAGAACGCACCTGAATTTCATGTTGGTGATACAGTAAAAGTATATGCCAAGATCAAAGAGGGTAACCGCGAAAGAATCCAGGTTTTCGAAGGAACAGTCCTGAAAAGACAGGGTGGCTGAGCAAGAGAAACTTTCACAGTAAGAAAGTCCTCTAACGGAATCGGTGTTGAGAAGACATGGCCGGTACATTCTCCACATGTTGAGAAAGTAGAAGTTATCCGCAGAGGTAAAGTAAGAAGAGCGAAACTGAACTACTTAAGACAGCGTGTTGGTAAGGCTGCTAAGGTAAAAAGAATTAGTTAAATAATAACTATGAGAGGGACAATTACAAAATTTGTATATTGTCCCTTTTCTTATAGCTTACGCGAGCAATGAGCCAAAGTCCGTGCTTGCACGAGACCTTGGTGACTGCCGCGATAATTTGAGAAACTCGCGGAGCGTGTTTCTCATAGTTGGGAAGGAAAATAAAGGAACCTATGGGGCAGAATCTGAGTTTTCGAAAGAATAACAGAAGAAAAAAAAGAAGAAGCCGCAGATGAAGAAGAAAAACCATCTGAAATTTACAAACCGAAGTAAGAAATTAAAGTTTGAAAAGAAGAATTATCATATAACAAAGAATTCTTTGATTCTTGCAGGAGAGATACTATGTGTTTGTCTGGTGGCAGTACTTTTGATTGCATTTTTCGGGCATCGTGTAAGCAATGCAGGAGATGCCATGAGTCCGACAATTGAAAATGGAGAGGTTGTTCTTGTAGATCGTCTGATCGTGGATATGAAGACACCTTCCAGAGGAACTGTGGTGGCATTTCGACCAGACGGAAACCGCGAAGTTCATCTTTTAATTAGAAGGATTGTCGGTCTTCCGGGAGAGACTATCCAGATCAAGGATGGAACTGTTTATATTAATGGGAAAGAGCAGAAGAAACATATTCATGTATCAGAGATAAAAGATGCGGGGATAGCTTCTGATGAGATAAAACTTGGCAAAGACGAGTACTTTGTGCTCGGAGATAATGAAGAGTCAGGCGAAGACAGCAGATCTGAGACGGTCGGAGTGGTAAAGGCAGATGAGATCTATGGAAAGGTCTGGTTCAATGTAAGCTCCGGGGAACATTTCGGATTTGTAAAAAGATAAAATAGAATGAAAAAATAACAGGAGGAATGCAATGCATTTTCAGTGGTATCCTGGCCATATGACAAAGGCCAGAAGAATGATGCAGGAGAATATTAAGCTGATCGATCTGATTATTGAGCTGGTGGACGCAAGAGTGCCGCTCAGCAGTCGTAATCCGGACATTGATGAGCTTGGAAAGAATAAGGCGAGACTGATTCTTTTGAATAAGGCAGATCTTGCGGAAGACAGAAGAAATGATGAGTGGATGGAATATTTCAAGAAGCAGGGATATTCTGTCGTGAAAGTGAATTCTAAGAAAGGCGGCGGAATCAAGTCGATCCAGTCTGTGATCCAGGAAGCATGTAAGGAGAAGATGGAACGTGACAGAAAGCGTGGAATCCTGAACCGTCCGGTCAGGGCTATGGTAGTAGGAATCCCGAATGTTGGAAAATCCACATTTATCAATTCCCTGGCAGGAAAAGCCTGTGCAAAAACAGGAAACAAACCGGGTGTGACAAAAGGCAAGCAATGGATTCGGCTGAGCAAAAATGTAGAACTTCTGGACACACCTGGCATTTTTGGCCGAAATTTGAAGACCAGACAGTAGGTTTGCGTCTTGCGTTTATCGGTTCGATTAAAGACGAGATTCTTCAGACAGAAGAACTGGCAAGTGAGCTTGTGAAATTTTTAAATCAGTCATATCCGGGAGTTCTTGAAGAGAAGTACACGATAGAATCTTCAGAAGATAATTATGAAGTGTTAAGAAGAATTGCAGAAAGCAGACACTGTCTGGTCAGAGGAAGCGAATTAGATGTGGAAAAAGCAGCGGCAATTCTTTTGGATGATTTTCGTAATGGCCGCCTTGGAAGGCTTACACTGGAGCTTCCAGAGGAGAACTAATACGGTATGAAAGAAATTATAAAAGAACTGGCTGGATGGCTTCTGTATATTGTACTGATCATTGCTCTTACCTGGACCGTGGTTACCTTTGTGGGGCAGAGAACAGAAGTCAGTGGTTCTTCTATGGAAACTACACTGTCAGATAAGGATCAGCTGATCGTTGACAAAATGACTTACCGATTCAGAGATCCGAAACGATATGACATCGTAGTATTTCCATATCAATACCAGGACAATACCTATTACATTAAGCGGATCATCGGGCTGCCGGGAGAGACAGTACAGATTTTATCCGGAATGGTTTATATTGATGGGATGCGTCTGGATGAACATTATGGGAATGAAATAATGGAGAATCCAGGCATTGCAGAAGAACCATTAACACTGGGTGAGGATGAATATTTTGTACTTGGAGATAATCGGAATAACAGCAGCGACAGCAGAGCATCCGATGTTGGTTTAATCCATAGAAAAGATCTGATCGGAAGGGCATGGATTCGCGTGTGGCCATTGAGTCAAATTGGGGTGATACATCATGAGTAAAAAGTATTAGCGAGATCAAGATAGAATTTGAACAGGCAGGAGAACAACAGTGGGAAGCACTTTGTCAGGAATACGAGACGGATTCCAGAACAGGTGTAAAAAATCTGACAGCAAGATATCGGAAGAAGCAGCAGGCACTTGTTCAGGAGAGAGAACGCCTCGAGGTAATGAAAACATTCGAGAGAAAATATGCGGATTATAGTTTTATCTGTGGAATTGACGAGGCAGGAAGAGGTCCTCCTGGCAGGACCGGTAGTAGCCGGTGCAGTGATTCTCCCAAAGGATTGTGAGATTCTCTATCTGAATGATTCAAAAAAACTGTCTGCTGCAAAGAGAGAAGAGTTGTATGATGAGATTATGGAGAAAGCGGTTGCAGCGGCAGTAGGTATGGCAAGTCCGGCGAGAATCGATGAAATTAATATTCTACAGGCAACTTATGAGGCAATGCGTGAAGCAATTTCAAAGCTGGCAGTAGAACCAGGGATTCTTTTGAATGATGCTGTGACGATTCCGGAGATGATCATTCCGCAGGTTCCGATTATTAAAGGAGATGCGAAGAGTGTGTCGATTGCTGCAGCCAGTATTCTTGCAAAAGTGACAAGGGATCGGCTGATGGTAGAATATGATAAAGTGATGCCAGAGTATGGATTTGCAGGCCATAAAGGATATGGATCCAAAGAACATATTGAGGCAATCAAGAAATATGGACCGACACCGATACATAGAAAGACATTTATCAAGAAGTTTATTTAATGATATCAGGGTTGTATAAAAGAAAGAGCTGCCAATGGTAGCTCTTCTTAAATCCGAAAGTTCGACGGATTAGAAGAGGGGAATCAGGTAGATGAAGGATCCGAAAAAAGAAAGAATAACCGCAAGACAGGTGGAAACTATGAGCAGGCAGTAGGTTTTTATCTGGAACAGCATGGCTATCAGATACTACAGTACAATTATCGCTGTCGCATAGGAGAGATTGATATTGTTGCAAAAGAGGGGAGAATCTGGTATTCTGTGAAGTGAAGTACAGGACGGGTCCTGGCAAGGGAGTCCGCTGGAAGCTGTAGATGCAAGAAAGCAGAGAAAGATATTTCAGGCAGCAATGTATTATCTGACGGAATATCATATTAGTGATGTCCCATGCAGATTTGATGTGATCGGTATTGAAGGGACAAGGATCCAGCTGGTGAAGAATGCATTTTGCGGATAGAGAAGAAAGGACAGAATATGAGTTTAGGATTGATTTATAAGAACGCGGCACATATTTTTGATGAAGTAGAAAAGAAAACTCCTTATCTGGAATATCCATTGTTTCAGGAGACGGGCATTGTAACGAGTGCTTTTTCTACACGACTTGGAGGAGTCAGTGAGGGCTATTATTCTTCTCTGAATCTAAGCTTTGATCGTGGAGATGACCCGGCAAGGGTATTAGAGAATTTTAAAAGGATTGGAGCATCAATGGGTGTTAATGTCGAAGATATGGTTCTGTCGAAGCAGACACATACAACGAATGTACGTGTAGTTACAGCGGAAGATAAGGGAAAAGGTGTTATGCGGGAACGCAATTATACAGATGTGGATGGGATGATCACGAATGTTCCGGGAATCTGTCTTGTGACTTCCTATGCAGATTGTGTACCACTTTACTTTGTAGATCCGGTGAAAAAGGCGATCGGGCTGAGTCATTCCGGCTGGAGAGGAACTGTTGGAAAGATTGGAAAAAATACTGTTCAGCTGATGCAGGAGAATTTTGGATCCAAACCGGAAGATCTGCTTGCAGCAGTAGGACCATCAGTATGTATGGATTGTTATGAAGTCAGTGAGGACGTAATTGAGCAGTTTAAAGAAGCTTTTTGAGAAAAAAAGTACTGGGAGGATCTTTTTCTATAAGAAAGAGAACGGAAAATATCAGTTGAATTTATGGAAGGCAAATGAGCTGATCTTCCTGGAAAGTGGAATTCTGCCGGAGCATATGGCAATCACAAATGTTTGTACACATTGCAATAGTAAGATCCTATATTCTCACCGGACGATGGGGAACAACAGGGGAAATCTGTGTGCATTTCTTGCATTAAAATAAGGAGGTTAAAAGTATGTATCTGACAACAGTGAAAGAACTTGGAACAGCATTACTGACAAAGGGGACAGCTTTTGCACTGGCCCAAACAGCAACGCAGACGAATAACAGTTCCGTCAATGATGTGCTTGATTCTGCACAGGAAGTAACAGCAAGTACAGCAGATGAAGTGAATCGCTTTGTACAATATTTTAATGATAATATTCCGAATCTGATTGCCTTTGGGTTGAAGGTGATTTTCGCGATAGTATTTTACCTGATCGGATCTAAGGTGATATCTGTTATACGTAAGGTAGGCAAATCAATGGAGAGATCCAATGCGGATGTTGGAGTTCGTCAGTTTGTTGATTCTATGTTGAAATTTGGGTTATACGCACTTCTGATCTTTATGATCGCAACAAAATTTGGCGTAGAATCTTCTTCTGTAGCAGCGATCATCGCTTCCGCCGGTGTGGCAATCGGTCTGGCATTACAAGGGAGTCTGTCGAACTTTGCAGGAGGTATCTTGATTCTTCTTCTCAGACCATTTGCAGTTGGAGATTATATTATTGTGAATTCAGAGGGAATCGAAGGAACTGTAAAGGTAATTCAGATCTTCTATACAAAGATGACAACAATCGATAATAAGACGATCGTTGTGCCAAACAGTATTCTGACAAGTAACAGTCTGACAAATGTAACAGCAAGACCGGAACGTCAGCTGGATCTTAAAGTAGGAATTTCTTATGAATCTGATCTGAAGAAAGCAAAAGAGATCGTAGAGAATCTTCTACTGAAGGATGAAGATGTTATTCAGGATGAAGAGATTAAAGTGTTCATATCAGAACTTGCAGACAGCAGTGTTGTGATCGGACTTAGAGCCTGGGTGAAGACAGAAGCTTACTGGACAACGCGCTGGAGAATCCTTGAGGAGATTAAAATGTCTTTTTTGATGAGGAAGGCATTGACATCCCATATAATCAGTTGACAGTTCATATGGCAAATCATTAGTTATTATTTATTAGAATGATAAAAGTCTATAGAAGTTGATTAAAAAAGAGGTTGAAATTTATATCCAAACGCGATATAATAACAAAGGTCGTCAGAATTGACGACCGTATGCCGAAATAGCTCAGTTGGTAGAGCACTTCACTCGTAATGAAGGGGTCGTCGGTTCGAGTCCGATTTTCGGCTGAAGAGTAAAGACCGTTGTTGATTTCAGTTGTATCTGGAATCAGCAGCGGTTTTTTTATATATTAGAAATGTCCATTCCTAATATATAAAAACGCTCCGCTTAGGATGCGCACTTATAACAAACTTAGAACGGATACGAAAAAGCATCTTGACGAAGAAAATGAAAATGGATACAATATTGTTACGAGTTTATAAAAAAAGATGAAAAATTTTCTCTAATAAAGTAAAAAGAAATAAAATTAATTCTTTTAAAACAAGATTAGACAGAAGCAGAGAAATAGAAAAAATACAGAGGGTGAAAATATGGCATCAGTACAGACAAAAGATTACATTGTGCAGTTAATTAAAGAGGAGATTCTTTCAGGAGTTATGAAACCGGGAGAAGAGCTGGCGCAGGAAGCACTTGCAGAGCGTCTTGGTGTTTCAAGAACGCCGATCCGTGAGGCATTACAGAATCTTGTTCAGGAGGGATTTGCGGTACGTCTTCCAAACCGCCATATCCAGGCAGTAGTTTTGAGCGCACAGCAGATTCATGATGTATTTCATGTGATTGCAGCGATGGCAGCAGAGAATACGATCTTAGTTGCAAAGAAAGAGCAGATGCTTCGAAGGAAAAATGTGGAACAAACGAGTCAGACAGAATTCGAAGAAGATGGACAGAGCAAGCTTTTCCTTGAGCAAGAGATTGAGAAAACTCCAAGCGAGCAGCTTTTTTTCAGATACTTTCCGGCATGGAGAATGCATTGAGACCAGAGAAGAAGGCAGAGTGGGAGATGGTTTATCAGGAGAGACTCATCAGTTTGTTTGAGAATCCATATCTGTCACAGCTTCAGGGGAAGACGATGGATGGTTATGTAGCTTATGCAATTGAGAAGATGGGAGATAAGCAGCAGAAGTTAGAGCAGCTTCGCCGTATCACAGAAGGTATTGCAGAGAATAATGAGCAGAAGATCCGAATGGGACTTCGAGAATACTATCTTTCTTATGCTGATGCTTTTGTAGAAAGATGGGAGAAGAAGGCAGAAGAAACAGAAAAATAGGTTGAATTGTTATAGGGGGTGATTACATACATATGTAGGTTGTAATCACCCAGTTGTGATTTCTTTTTCTATAAACAAAGTCTTATCTAGATTTGTTAGTGAGCGATTGCTATGGTAGCAAAGGCACCTCATGTTCGTCATTTTATACAAGCTGTGTTGAAAAAACACTGGATTATATCGCAAATATGATGATAAAATATAAATCAGATGATGGGTTAGAAAATTGGAAAGGGAGGACGATGGAAAAAGCACGACAAGTAAAAAAAAGAGTCCTGCTGCAGGCAATTAAGATCGCGGTGGGCAGCAGTGTAGCAATTTATCTAGCGCATATACTGGGATTGGAGTATGAGGCATCTGCCGGAAGTATCACACTGCTTACGTTAGTAACAACAAAATGGGAGACGGTGAAATTATCTTTTTATCGTATGGCGACATTTGTTTTGGCGGTAGTTCTGGCGGCGTTGACATTTGGACATATGACGAGTTCCTGGCTTGCGTATGGAATCTATGTATTTCTGATCGTTGCGGTCAGTCATAGTCTTGGATGGTCGGCAACAATTTCGGTAAATGCCGTTATCGGCACACATTTTCTTATGACAAGAGATTTTAGTCCGGAGTTTATTCGCAATGAGCTGTTTTTAGTAATGATTGGAATCACAATCGCGATTGTACTGAATTTGTTCTATGATTATGAAGGACAGAGACAGGATCTGATTCGTTATATGAGGGAGACAGAGAATCAGCTACAGATTCTTTTGTGTGAACTTGCAGCGTATCTTCATAATAAAGATATGGAGATTAATGTCTGGGATCAGATCATCGCCTTTGAGGGGAGAATGCATGAATTTATCAAGGCAGCGTATGATTACCAGGATAATACATTTCATTCGCATCCGGGATACTATATAGATTACTTTGAAATGCGTCTGGCGCAGCTGCAGGTACTTCATAACCTGCATTATGAGATCAAGAAGATCCGTAAGATGCCGAAACAGGCACTTGTGATCGCAGATTATATCATGTATATGGCAGATTATGTTGTTGAGATGAATATTCCAGATCAGCAGATCGAGAAGTTGGAAGAGATTTCGGAGCAAATGAAGCAAGAAGAACTTCCAAAGACGCGCGAAGAGTTCGAAGGACGAGCACTTCTGTATCATATTTTGATGGATCTGGAGGAATTTCTTGTATATAAGAAGCGATTTGTGAATGGATTGGATGAGAAGAAGCTTCGTATCTACTGGAAACAGGAGATGGAGCAAAAAGATAGTGCAAACGAGTTGCAGAAATGATGAAAAGAAACGGATTAAAGTCAGAAGAAACAAAAACAAAGCATTTTCTGATTTTAATCCGTTTTTATTAATTATAATATGTTACTGAAAGAATCAGATTTTTCCGGGAATAATGTGCCGGCTCTTCCGCCTTTTACAATATCATAAAGAACTTCCGGACGCTTTCCGTTTGTAACAATTGTGTTTGTTCCCTGGGAAGTGGCAAGGGATGCGGCCTGAAGTTTTGTACGCATTCCGCCTGTTCCACGTCGGGAACCTGCGCCGCCGGCTAAAGCATAGACGCTGTCATCAATTGTATCAATCGGTCGATTAGCTGTGCATTTGGATACAATCTTGGATCGTGGTCATAAAATCCATCAATGTCGGAGAAAATGACCAGATGCTTTGCGCGACAGAGTACTGCAACGACAGCGGAAAGCATGTCGTTATCGCCGAAGAGACGATCCTCGGATTCGATTTCTTTATAGCTTACGGAGTCATTTTCGTTTACAATCGGGATTACACCCATCTCGAGAAGCGCATTGAATGTATTGATCAGATTTTCTTTTTTTTCTTCTTCTTCAATATCATCTGCATTGAGCAGAATCTGGGCAACTGTCTTGTCATAGTCACCGAAGAACTTGTCATACAGATACATCAGACTACACTGTCCAACTGCAGCAGCAGCCTGTTTCATACGCATACTGTCTGGTTTAGCAGTCATGTTCAGTTTATTTCTTCCGACTGCGATCGCTCCGGAGGAAACGAGTACAACTTCATATCCCATGTTCTGGATATCAGAAAGTACACAGGCAAGACGGTCTGTTGTACGAAGATCGCTCTTTCCGGCGTCATTGGTAAGTGTAGATGTTCCAACTTTTACTACGATTCGATTATTATAAAGTCCCATAATACATAACTCCTTGCTGAATATCTTTTAAAATAATTTCCGGATGTCAGTTAACAACCAGCCTTGTCTCATCGACTGTTTTATAGTATCATACAGTTATCAATTACAAAAGCGAATGTTTCTCATGGATTACATGACAAAATTAAATATAAAGTAAGTGAAGAGATTTTTCGTAGCGAAAACAGATGGGAAAATGTAAAGCGAAAGGAGTGTTAAATTCATGGATGGAAGTATTCAGAAATACATGGCATTTGTTAAGACAGTAGAGTGTGGAAGTTTTACAAAGGCAGCGGAACAGTTGAGTTATTCCCAGTCCGGGATCAGCCGAATGATCAATGATCTGGAAAAGGAATGGAAGGTAGTTCTGCTTGAACGAAGCAAGTCAGGAGTAAAGCTTACAAGCAGCGGGATGAAGTTACTTCCTTATGCGGAACGGGTCTGCAGAGAATACGAGAAACTTCAATTGGAAGTTGATGAGCTTCAAGGGTTAAAGTCAGGATTGATCCGTATCGGTACATTTTCCAGCGTAGCAACACATTGGCTGCCGAATATTATCAAGGAATTTCAGAAAAATTATCCAAACATTGATTACGAGATGCTTTTGGGTGATTATACGGATATTGAAGAATGGATCATGGAAGGGCGAATTGACTGTGGATTCACAAGATTGCCGGTAAGGGATGAGATGGATACAATTTTCCTGGAGCAGGACAGGCTGCTTGTCGTGCTTCCGGAAGGACATCCGCTGACAGAACTTCAGAAGATTCCGGTCAGTGCGCTTTGTGAGGAACCGTTTATGCTATTGGAGAAAGGTGCTAAGGCAGAAGTTTCTGAGATCTTTGAAAGAAGTAATTTAAAGCCGAAAGTACATTTCACAACATGGGATGACTACGCGATCATGGCGATGGTTGAGAGTGGGCTTGGAATCAGTGTTTTGCCGGAACTGATTTTGAAACGGATTCCGTATCGAATTGTTACACGAGAACTGGAAATCCCGGCGTACCGTAATATAGGACTTGCCATGCGTAACAGAAAAGGTGCAACCCCGGCGGTGAAGCGGTTCCTGGAGTATCTGCAGTATAGATAATAAGAAATGTGAAACTTTTATGAAGTGGCATGTTCTGAATGATAATTTGCTTGATAGAAGGAAATATATGAGAGTATAATGTTACTATTATGATAAAAAGGGCTTATTCTATGACCGACATTATAAGAGTCATCAGCAATCAGAGAAGAGCACAAAGATTGAAAGAAGGAGAAAAAGATGGCGATTAAACATATTTTATTTGACTTAGACGGAACACTTTTACCGATGGTACAGGACGAATTTGTCCGTTTTTATATGCCGCTTCTTGCAAAGGCATATTTGAAGAAAGGCGTGGAAATGGATCCAAAAGGATTCATTGGTGCAGTATGGAAAGGCTATGAGGCGATGGTGAAAAATGATGGTTCCAAAACAAACCGAGAGGCATTCTGGAGTTATATTGATGAATTCCTGCCGCTTTCTGTGGAAGAATCAGAGGCAATCGCAGATGCATTTTATGAGGATGAATTCAATCAGGCCAAGTGCACGACACAGCCGACACCACTTTCAGATATGGTTATAAAAGAGGCGAAGAAGAAAGGCATTGAAGTTTATCTTGCAACGAACCCGATCTTTCCAAGATGTGCAACAATGAATCGTATCGACTGGGCGGGACTGGATCCGGAAGATTTTAAGATTATTACAACATATGAAGATCATGTATATTGTAAGCCAAATCCGGAATATTTCCGTCAAATTCTGGAACAGTTTGAGCTTGATCCGTCAGAGTGTCTGATGGTTGGAAATGACGTGGAGGAAGATCTTGCGATCCGTGCGCTTGGAGTTCCTGTATTTCTTATCACAGATACGATGGAGAATAAGAAAAACCTTCCGATCGACTCTGAATATCAGGGCTCGATGGAAGAGTTACTGGAATTTGTAAAAGAATTGCCGGAAGTGTAAGAGTGCGGTGAGAATGTAAAATAAGAATGAAAGATAATCGTTTAATATTGCGAAACACCTTGAGGAGGTATTAGTAAAAAATCTCTTCAAGGTGTTTTGTGTTTATAGGAAGCTGAAAACAAGCGTAAGAAAGGCGCAATAGAGAAATTTGTTTTACATAGATTTAACATAAATCATATCAGAATGTAAAGCAGCATTTGTAAAATAGAACAGAAAAATGGAAAAGAATGTTGTCAGCTTTGTATTTAAGATGACAACAAAGACTCAGAGAGGGCATTATTATATGATTAAAATTTATGTGATGGATACCAATGTTCTGATTCAGTCCCCAAATGCGCTTTTTAGTTTTGAGGATAATCTGGTCGTTCTCCCGATGGTTGTATTGGAAGAACTTGATCATTTGAAAAAAGCAGATGGCGAGACAGGAGCCAATGCAAGAAAATGTATCCGTCTGCTTGAAGAACTGCGTCAGAAGGGGAATCTTCTGGAGGGTGTATCCCTTGAGAATGGAGGAATCTGTTGGGTTGAAAAGAATTTTGTAGATGTTGAACTTCCGGTAGATTTATCTCTGGAGGTCGCAGATAACAGAATCTTAAAGGTTTGCCTTGGATTAAAGAAATCAAGAAAAGAACAGGTTGTTCTTGTGACGAAAGATATCCTGCTTCGAATTAAAGCACAGGTGTTGGATCTGTGTGCAGAAGATTTTATTTCCGAGCAGGTGATAGCTCATGACAGACAGTATACCGGAAGATGTGAAGTTTATGCACCGGATGAATTGTTTAAGGATTTTAAGAAAAAGGGAATACCGGTGGATGAAGTTTATCAATTAGATGAGAATGAGAAAGCATTTTGTCCTAATCTTTTGGAAAATCAGTTCGTGATCATTAAATCAGATCAGGCAAGAAAGAAGACACATCTTGGAAGAGTGGAGCATGGAATCCTTCGGAAACTGGAATTTAAAAAGAGTTCTCCGTATGGAATTTCTCCAAGAAATGCAGGACAGTATTTCTTACAGGAAGCTTTGATGCAGCCAGCAGAGAAAGCACCGCTTGTTATTGTCAAAGGAATGGCCGGAACAAGCAAGACATTTTATTCTCTTGCAGTAGGTCTGGAAAAATTGATGAATCATCCGACAGGCGAATACAGAAAGATTCTTGTCTGTAGACCGAATGCGCAGTTTGACGAAGGAATCGGATTCCTTCCGGGAGATGAACAGGAAAAGATTTCTCCGTTGATGCGCCCGGTCCTTGATAACCTGGAGCAGTTGCTTGATTCGAATGAGGACGAGCGTTATAAAGACGAAGAGGTATTGCGGGATAAAGTGGAGGAAATTTATTCCAGAGGTTTCATTCAGGCAGAGGCACTAAATTTTATCCGTGGCCGGTCGATCGTCAAGACGTATCTGATCATTGATGAAGCGCAGAATACAACGCCGGATCAGATCAAAGGCATTATCACAAGAGCAGGAAAGGATACGAAGATCATTCTTTTAGGAGATCCGAATCAGATAGACCGTCCGTTCCTGGATGAGAGAACCAATGGTCTGAGTTATGCGGCAGAACATATGAAAGGAAGTCCATTGTGCTGGCAATTGACGATGACAGCAGAAGAATGCGAACGTTCAGAACTTGCAATGGAGGCAGTAAAAAGACTTTGAAAACAACATATAAAGAGATTCGGGAGATAGAAGAAATAAATCTGTTGATCGAACAGGGAAATGCTACTTTAAAAGAGCTTGGATATACAGAACATTCCAAAAAACATGCCGCAAAAGTATCAGATACTGCAGGCAAGATTCTGACAGAGCTCGGATATGGAAAACATAAGATTGAACTTGCAAGAATCGCAGGTTATATGCATGACATCGGAAATAGTATTAACAGGCATGATCATGCACACAGCGGTGCACTGCTGGCATATCAGATATTAAAGGATACAGAGATGTCATTGAAAGATGTTCTGGTAATTATGACAGCAATCGGTCACCATGACGAGGCAACCGGAGATGCTGTGGATCCGGTATCAGCTGCACTGATACTGGCAGATAAGACAGATGTAAGACGAAACCGTGTACAGAATCCGGTTCCGGCAACATTTGACATACATGACAGGGTAAATTATGCAGCCCTGTCAACGAAGTTGACAATTCAAAAAAGAGAAGAAAGTAATTCAGATGGAACTGGAGCTAGATGATGAAATCTGCACCGTTATGGATTATTTTGAAATCTTTCTGGAGCGTATGATCATGTGCAGAAGAGCGGCAGAACGCCTTGACTGTAAATTTAAGCTAATTGCAAATGGCAACAAAATGTGTTAAAGGATGGAGAAAATTAAAATGAGTAATGTATATATGAACCGTGAATTATCCTGGTTGAAGTTCAATGAAAGAGTATTGGAGGAAGCAGAAAATCCGGAAGTACCGCTGTGCGAGCGTATGACATTTGTGTCAATCTATCAGAGTAATCTGGATGAATTCTTCCGTGTGCGTGTCGGATCACTTCAGGATCAGATGCTGATCAGTACAGAGATCAGAGAGAATAAGACAAAGATGACTTCAGCAGAACAGATCCGTGCAATCATTAAAGAAGTTAAGAAGCTGAATCAGAGAAAAGATAAGGCTTATGAGAAGCTGATGAAGAAGATTGAAGAGTACGGAATTACATTGATTAATCATGCTTCTGCAAAATCAGAGGAGAAAAAATTTCTTGAGAAGTATTTTATGAAGGAGATCATGCCTTTAAGTTCACCGACAATCGTCGGTAAGAGACAACCATTTCCTTTCTTAAAAAATGGAGAAATTTACGCAATCGTTGTTCTTGAGACGAGAAATAAGAAGGAAAGAATCGGAATCATTCCATGCTCCAACAATATGCTGACAAGAATGGTTGAACTTCCCGGTGGAAAAGGAAGATATATGCTCATTGAAGATCTGATTCTTCATTATATTGGCAAAGTCTTTAAGGGATACAAGGTAAAGGGGAAATCTTTATTGAGGGTCGTAAGAAATGCGGATATCGATGCCGATGCGGCTTATGATGAGGATCTTGATTATCGTGAGTTTATGGAAGATCTGATGAAGCAGAGAAAGAAACTTTCACCGGTGCGTATTGATCTTTCCAGAGAGATGGATGAAACTGTTGTAGACGCATTGTGCAGATACCTGGATGTAACTCCGGATAGAGTATTCCGTAGTGAAGCACCACTGGATGTTTCTTTCGTGTTCCAGCTTCAGGATCTTCTGCGCAGAAATACAGAGCTCTTCTATGAAAAGCGCGTGCTGCAGAAGAGTCCGGAATTCAAGGATGGACAGAGCATTTTACAGCAGATCACACAGGAAGACAAGCTGTTATCCTATCCTTATGATTCTATCAGACCTTTCCTGAAAATGCTGACAGAAGCAGCAGAGGATGACAGTGTCATTTCCATTAAGATGACATTGTACCGACTGGCAAAACAGAGTAAGGTCATCGAGGCACTTTGCGAGGCGGCAGAGAATGGAAAAGAAGTAGTTGTTCTCGTAGAGCTTCGTGCACGTTTTGATGAGGAGAATAATATCCGCTGGTCCGAATGCTCGAAGAGGCCGGATGCCGATCATCTACGGACTGGAGCATTATAAAGTCCACTCCAAGCTGTGCCTGATCACACGCAGAGGGGAAAATGGAATCCAGTACATCACACAGATCGGAACAGGAAACTACAACGAGAAGACCGCAAGACTTTATACAGACCTCTCTCTTATGACAGCGAATGAGCAGATTGGAATGGATGCCGCAAGAGTTTTCCAGGCACTGGCTAAAGGTGAAGTAGTTGAAGATATGGAACATTTACTCGTTGCACCAAAATGCCTTCAGTCTAAAGTGATCGAGAAAAATCGAGGAACAGATCCAGAAACAGAAAAATGGAGAGACTGCATACATCGGCCTGAAAATGAATTCTCTGACAGATAAGCGTATCATTGATAAATTAATCGATGCGTCTAAGGCTGGTGTGAAGATTGACATGATCGTCAGAGGTATCTGCTGTCTGATCCCAGGTGTGGAAGGTGAGACAGAGAATATTCATGTGATCAGTGTTGTCGGAAGATTCCTGGAACATTCCAGAATCTATATCTTCGGAAATGGAGAAGAGGCACAGTATTATATCGGATCTGCTGATTTCATGACACGAAATACAGTGAAGCGTGTAGAGGTTGCAGCGCCAGTTTATTCCGAACGATTAAAGAAACGTCTGCAGGATCTTTTTTGATTTGATGTTAAGTGATAACAAAAAGCGCGAAAGGAGGATGCAAAAGGAGCCTATTCTGTGGTAGAATGTAAGGGACAGCCAATTAACTCACAGGAACTTCTTTATCAGGAAGCCTATGCGAAAGCAGCAGTGAACAGTAGTAATCAGTTGGAGGCGGCTGTACAACAGACAGAAAATAAGGTGATAGAATGATCTATAAATTGGGGAACGTCTGACAGAGATCAGTCAGGAAGAATGGGAGAAAGAAAAGTGTCCTGCTGTGTTCCTCACAGATTCTAATCATGCGGAGGAGACATTGGCAACAGTAGGGATCATATATGAAAGTGAGATCCAGATTGCGAAGATCGGATTCTGTAAGATTGAGAATCAGCAGGAATGTATGGTAGGAACTTTCTGCATTCCAAAGCTTCTTGATGTATTAGGAAGCAGATACCGAATGTACATGTTTGTAAATGAAAATAATGTTGTTATCGTAGATGACGAGACATTTTCAGAGCGACTTATTAGTAGGATTAAGAGGAAACGAATGCATCAGGGTGAGACGAAAAGAGATTCCTCTATAATTACATAGCAGAATTCATGAGTAGGGATCTGGAGATCCTTGTGGCCTATGAGCGAAGGCTTCTGAGGATGGAAGAAGATGTGACGCAGGAGCATACGGAGACGTTTCAGAACCGGCTGATGCCGATCCGGCGAGAACTTCTGAATCTGAGAAGCTATTATGATGAGATGATGGACTTGACAAAAGAGCTTGAAGAGAACGAGAATGGATTGTTTTTGAATGATCAATTGAAATACTTCGGAACACTTACTGACCGTGCAGATCGTCTGATGAGCCGTACTTCTCATCTGTTGGAATATGCCCGTCAGGTAAAGGAGGCTTACCAGTCTCAGATTGATAATAGACAGAATAACAACATGCAGTTTTTAACAGTGATTTCTACGATTTTCTTCCCACTGACATTGATCACGGGATGGTTTGGAATGAACTTCAAAGATATGCCTGGACTTGAAAATGGATATCCGGCGGTAATGGCACTTAGTATTGTCATTATCGTGATCTGTATTTTGATCTTCAAGAAAAAGAAGATCATCTAAAAAACTGAAAAAACTGTAAAAATAACGTTGACAATCCTCGATTGAATGCTATAATGATGGTCAGAAGAAGTTAAGGATTATAAAGCAACATAGTTCTTAGCCGATAATACGATGACGAGACGAGTAAGCTGTGAAACGTTACAGAGAGAGATACATTTGCTGGAAGTATCTTAGCAGGAATCATTTGAAGACCACCTCCGAGCGACCCTAATCCGGTCCGGTGATTCCGTTATCATCATGAATGAAGTGGTTTTAAAGCAGTACATTTGCTGTGATCTTGAAAACAAAAAGGGTGGAACCGCGGATAGTTAAGTAATTGATAATCAGACTTTATCCGTCCCTTGCATGTGAGTGCAGGGGATAGATAGAGTCTTTTTTTTTTCCATAGAATCCCCGAATGAAAGCATGCATAGTTACTTGAAGAAAATAGGAGGAAGCGAAAATGATTATTACATTAAAAGATGGATCAAAAAAAAGAATATTCAGAAGCAAAGTCAGTGATCGACGTTGCATTTGACATCAGTGAAGGACTTGCACGCGCAGCCTGTGCAGGAGAAGTAGATGGAGAGGTTGTAGACTCGTACAGTTCTTGATAAAGACTGTGAACTCAATATCCTTACAGCAAGAGATGAGAAGGGACTGGCAGTACTTCGTCACACAGCATCTCATGTAATGGCAGAAGCAGTTCAGACACTTTTCCCAGAGGCAAAGGTTGCAATCGGACCTTCTATTGATACAGGATTTTACTATGATTTCGAATGTCAGTCATTTTCAAGAGATGACCTTGACGCTATCGAAAAGAAATGAAGAAGATTATCAAAAAAGGCGCAAAGATCGAAAGATTTACAAAATCAAGAGAGGATGCGATCGCATTTTTCAAAGAAAAAATGAGCCATACAAGGTTGAACTGATCGAGGATCTTCCGGAAGGAGAAGAGATTTCCTTCTATTCTCAGGGAGACTGGGTTGACTTATGTGCAGGCCCGCACCTGATGAGCACAAAGGGAATCAAAGCATTCAAGCTGTTATCATCTTCAGGAGCTTACTGGAGAGGTGATGAGAAGAAAGCAATGCTGACACGTATTTATGGTACAGCTTACGCTACAAAAGACGAACTCAAAGAGCATTTAACACAATTAGAGGAAGCAAAGAAACGTGACCATAATAAACTTGGTCGTGAGATGAAGCTTTTCACAACGGTAGATGTAATCGGACAGGGACTTCCGCTAATTATGCCAAACGGTGTTATCATCATGCAGGAGTTACAGCGTTGGATCGAAGATGAAGAGGCAAAACGTGGATATGTTCGTACTAAGACACCATTGATGGCTAAGAACGACCTCTACAAGATTTCAGGACACTGGGATCATTACAAAGAGGGAATGTTTGTGTTAGGCGATGAGAGCAAGGACAAAGAAGTATTTGCGCTTCGTCCTATGACATGCCCATTCCAGTACTATGTATACAAAGCAGAACAGCACAGCTATCGTGATCTGCCTCTTCGTTATGGTGAGACATCTACACTGTTCCGTAACGAGGATTCCGGAGAAATGCATGGTCTGACACGTGTACGTCAGTTCACGATCTCCGAAGGTCATCTGATCGTAAGACCTGACCAGATGGTAAAAGAATTTAAAGACTGTATCGCACTTGCACAGTACTGTCTGCAGGTTCTCGGAGTAGAAGAGGATGTAACATATCACCTTTCTAAATGGGATCCAACAGATACTAAGAAATATATTGGAGCACCGGAGGTATGGGAAGAGACAGAAGGTCATATCCGTACAATGCTTCAGGAACTCAACATTCCATTCGTAGAGGATGTTGGAGAAGCTGCATTCTACGGACCTAAGGTTGATATCAATGCCAAAAATGTATACGGAAAAGAAGATACCATGATCACGATCCAGTGGGATGCACTTCTTGCAGAACAGTTTGATATGTACTACATTGATGAAAATGGTGAGAAACAGCGTCCATATATCATCCATCGTACTTCCATGGGCTGCTATGAAAGAACACTGGCATGGCTGATTGAAAAGTACGCAGGTAAATTCCCGACCTGGCTGTGTGTCAGAACAGGTGCGTGTACTTCCGATTTCAGATAAATACAATGATTATGCAGCGAAAGTGGAAGCACAGCTTAAAGAAGCTAATATCCGTTGTTCAGTAGATGGACGTTCCGAGAAGATGGGATACAAGATCCGTGAGGCTCGTCTGAACAGAGTTCCATATCTCTTAATTGTTGGAGCGAAGGAAGAGGAAGAGCAGAAAGTATCTGTAAGAAGCAGATATCTTGGAGATGAAGGTTCTAAGGATCTTGGAGAATTCATCGAAGCAATCAAGGATGAGATTGCAAAGAAAATAATCCGTAAGATTGAAGTAGAAGAGTAAGAATAGTTACCCTGAAACAACAAAAATGCGAATCTCCCGAAGAAGTTCAAGTATGAAAATACTGATTTCTACGGGAGATTCTTTTTTAAAGTCATGTTGTAACTGTTCAGAGCCAACCTCCAAAATGCTACGCATTTCGTCGGTGTGGCGTATCCGCCAAATAAAATTTCAAAAACAGTCTTAAAAAATACAAGCATTTTTAAGACTGTTTTATGAAATTTTGCTTGGCTCTGAACAGTTATGTCATATTATAATATCCGGCATAAATACCATTTTTCTCAAGCAGAGTTTCATGTGTTCCGCGCTCTGCGATACCATTTTCTGTAATAACAATAATCTCATCAGCATGTTTGATCGTAGACAGACGATGGGCAATGGTGATGGTCGTCCGGTCTTTGGACAGTTCTTCCGGCTGCGCTGGATCCAGCGTTCACTCTCGTTATCAAGAGCACTGGTTGCCTCATCAAGGATCAGGATCGGCGGATTCTTTAAGAAGACACGGGCAATCGAGATACGCTGTTTCTGACCACCGGAAAGTCTTGCGCCGCGCTCGCCGACGAATGTATCGTACTGATCAGGCAGTTCCATGATAAAGTCATGGATGTTCGCACATTTTGCTGCTTCGATGATTTCTTCTTCTGTCGCATCCGGCTTGCCATAGGCAATGTTGTCGCGGATGGAACCGGAGAAGAGGTAGACATCCTGCTGAACGACACCGATCTGGCTTCTAAGACTCTTCAATGTAAGAGAGCGGATATCCTGTCCGTCTACTGTGACGCGTCCGCCAGTTACGTCGTAGAAGCGAGGCAACAGGGAACAGATTGTTGTCTTTCCACCGCCGGATGGACCGACCAATGCAACTGACTTCCCAGCAGGAATCTCGATCGATACGTGAGAGAGAACAGTCGTTTCATCGTCGCTGTAATGGAAGGATACATCTTCGTAGCAGACACGGCCTTTCACATCTTTGAGTTCTACTGCATCCGGTGCATCCTGAATCTCAGGTTCTGTCTCCATAACATCAAGGAAACGGCGGAAACCAGAAAGTCCTTTCTGCATCATTTCCACAAGTTCCACCAGGATCGGATCGGACTGATGAAGATTCCGATATACAGGGCATACATGGCAAGATCAGCAGCTGACATTTCATTGTTGGCAATCAGATAGCCGCCGTATACAAGTGTGACAAGATACATCATGCCCTGGAAGAACAGATTGGAGCTCATGAATTCACCCATACATCTGTAATTGTCTTTCTTGGAGACAAGGAAGGCGTGATTGCTCCTTCTGGAATTTTTCCTTTTCGATCTCTTCATTTGTAAAAGACTGGACAACGCGGATCCCGGATAAAGTATCTTGAAGGCTCGCATTGACATCACCGATCTTTTTTTCTGTTTTCCATAAAGGTGCGCTGCATCTTCTGATTCTGTCGGAAAGAGAAGAGGAACATCAAGATCACAAGTACGATCAGCGGAAGAGCCAGCTTCTTATTAATTAAGAAAAAGGAAAATAAAGGATCCGATGATCTTAACTAATGAGATAAATAAGTTCTCCGGGCCATGGTGTGCAAACTCGGAAATGTCGAACAGGTCACTGACCAGCTTACTCATCATCTGACCGGAGTTGTTCTGACTGTAATAGGAAAAGGACAGCTCTTCATAGTGTTCGAAGAGTTCCTGACGCATATCCCGCTCCATCTTAGCGCCCATGATATGTCCCTGACAGCTGACATAATATTTGCAGAAGCTTTGGATGACATACATCATAAAGAGTCCGATCGCGATCCACGGAAGCGCCTGCAGGATAATTGCTTTATCCTGAGTAAAAAAGTGTCTTGGTAGCACTTCGTAGAATCTGCGGATAAGCAAGATCCACAAGACTGATAATGGCTGCACAGAGAAGGTCAATAAAAAGACCGTTTTGTACGGGCCATAGTAGTGGATGAATTTTTTTTAGTGTATTCATAAACAAATAAATCCTCCCTATTTTTTTCTTATATACATTAGTTTAGCATAAGTAAATGTTCTTGACAAGAAAGTCGGGGTATGATAAAAATGTTATTACTGTTAAAAACAATGCAAAGAAGTGGAAAAAGTCAGGAGAACGATCAATGAATTTATATCTTGCCCCATTGGAGGGAATCACAGGACATATTTATAGAAATGCATTACATCAGTGCTTTGACGGATTCGATAAGTATTTTATTCCGTTTATCAGTCCGAATCAGAAAGGACATTTCAGCACAAGAGAGAAGAAGGATGTGATGCCGGAGCATAATCAGGGAATGTATGCAGTGCCGCAGATCCTTACGAATAACGTGGAAGATTTTTTGTGCACAGCTCAGAAACTTGGAGATTACGGATATAAAGAAGTGAACCTGAATCTTGGATGTCCGTCTCGAACTGTTGTGACGAAGGGAAGAGGAGCGGGATTTTTGGATGAGCCACAGAAGCTGGATCGATTTCTGGATGCGGTTTTTGAGAAATGTAATCTGGAAATCTCAATCAAAACAAGAATCGGAATGGAAGATCCGGAGGAGTTTGAGACAATCCTTCCTATCTATAATAAATATCCGCTGAAGGAGCTGATCATTCATCCGCGTGTGCAGAAGGAGTTCTATAAGAACACACCAAAGCTTGATACATATGCATGGGCAGTGGAACATAGCGAACATCCGCTTTGCTATAATGGGGATATCTGTTCTGTGGAGGACATGGAACAGTTGAAAATAAGATTTCCACAGACAGATACTGTGATGATGGGGCGCGGCGTGCTGGCCGATCCGGCACTTGGAAGAAAGCTAAAAGGCGGAAGTGCCGCAACGATAGAAGAGCTAAAGAAATTCCATGATGTTCTCTATGCGGCATATTGTGAAGAAATGTCAGGAGACCGAACGATTCTTTATAAGATGAAAGAAATGTGGTTCTATCTTCATCCCATCTTTACAGATGGAAGGAAGTATTTCAAGAAGATTAAGAAATGTGAGAAATGTGTAGTATATGAATCTGTAGTGAAGGAATTGTTTTTGAAAGAAACCGTTCTGGGAAAATGATTTGAAAGAGGTGAAAAAAGGAAATGGACACTATTTTACAATTAGATCAGAACATTCTGCTTTTTATTCAAGAATATATCCGTCATGACTGGATGGACTGGTTCGGAAAGGGATCACGCATCTTGGAGATTTTGGAATCTTCTCGGATTCTTCTTACAATCGTTCTGCTGATTCCTAAGAAGACGAGAAAGGCTGGGGTTGCATCAGCACTGGCACTTATTATAGGAACACTGATCACAAATGTGGCGATAAAGAATGTGGTTGCCAGAAGTAAGGCCGTATGAAGTGATACAGGAATTAGAACTTATGATTGAGAAACAGAAGGATTTTTCTTTTCCTTCCGGTCATACATGTGCATCCTTTGCATCAGCATTTGCAATCTACAAGTGCAAGGAAGTGTTTCCGAAGAAATGGAGAATTGCGGCAATGGTATTGGCTACTTTGATCGCATTATCGAGATTATATGTAGGGGTACATTATCCGACCGACGTTCTCGGCGGATTGATTGTCGGACTATTCTCGGGCTGGGCAGGATGGAAGATTGAAGAGCTGATCATGAAAAAGAGAGCAGAGAAAAAAGAAATCTGCTGATAATAAGTGAAGGACAGGAATTTAAGAATCTGTCGTCAGATAGAAAAAGGATTTGATTCATCTGGGTTTTGCCAGATATGATCAAATCCTTTTTGAGTCCACTTTAGAGTGTGACTTTAAAAATTTTGCTATTTATTTTTCTCTTTCTGATTCTCCAGTGCAGCTTCAACGAATCCCTTGAACAGTGGATGCGGTCTGTTTGGTCTGGATTTCAGCTCCGGATGCGCCTGAGTTGCGATAAACCATGGATGAGAAGGAATCTCAACCATCTCTACAATACGGCTGTCCGGTGAAAGTCCGCAAAGGGACATTCCGTTTTCTTCAAGAACTTCACGGTAGTCATTGTTTACTTCATAACGATGACGATGACGCTCTTCAATCTCTTTCTTTCCATACAGTTTATAAGCAAGGGAATTGTATTTAAGTACACATGGATAAGAACCAAGTCTTAAAGTTCCTCCGATATCTTCGATTCCGATCTGATCCTCCATGATATGGATGACCGGATGGGTTGTATCCGGGTTCAGTTCCATGCTGTGTGCGTCTTTGTAACCGATGACATTTCTTGCAAATTCTACGATGGAAAGCTGCATTCCGAGACACAGGCCTAAGAAAGGTACATTGTGTGTACGGGCATATTTGATCGCTGTGATCTTACCTTCTACACCACGATGGCCAAATCCACCAGGAACAAGAATACCGCTTACGTCAGAGAAGAGTTCTTCAGCATTTTCTTCTGTTACAGTTTCGGAATCGATCCATTTGATATTTACTGTTGTGTGTGTGTAAATTCCGCCGTGCTTTAATGCTTCTACGACACTGATATAAGCGTCATGCAGCTGAATATATTTTCCGACAAGGGCAACAGTAACTTCCTGTGTCGGGTGACGGAGTTTTTCAACCATTTCAGTCCAGTCTGTAAGATCAGGTTCCGGGCAATCCAGATGGAGACATTCACAGGCAACCTCAGCCAGATGTTCTTTCTCCATGGCAAGAGGTGCTTCGTAGAGATATTCTACATCCAGGTTCTGCAGTACATGGTTAGCCGGGGAGATTACAGAACAAAGAAATTTTGTTTTTCATTGCATCATCCAGTGGATATTCGGAACGGCATACAACGATATCCGGCTGGATTCCCATTCCCTGAAGTTCTTTTACACTTGCCTGTGTAGGTTTGGTCTTCATTTCCTGAGAAGCTTTCAGATATGGAATCAGTGTAACATGGATCAGGATAACATTTTCATGTCCTTTCTCATGCTGGAACTGACGAATGGCTTCCAGGAAAGGCTGGCTTTCGATGTCTCCGACGGTACCGCCGACTTCGATGATCGCAATCTCGGTATCTTTAGCTGCAGGGTTACGATAGAAACGGCTCTTGATCTCATTCGTAATATGAGGGATGACCTGTACAGTTCCTCCGCCGAAATCTCCGCGGCGTTCGTTTTCTGAAGAACGGACCAATAGATCTTTCCTGTTGTAACATTGGAATTCTTTGTCAGGCTTTCATCGATAAATCTTTCATAATGACCAAGGTCAAGGTCTGTCTGCTCCATCGTCTGTTACGAAAACTTCACCGTGTTGTACCGGATTCATTGTACCAGGGTCAATGTTGATGTACGGATCAAATTTCTGCATAGTTACAGTGTAACCACGCGCTTTCAAAAAGTCGTCCCAAAGATGCAGCGGTAATACCCTTTCCAAGACCGGAGACTACACCGCCTGTAACAAAGACATATTTCACTGCCATAGTGTCTTTCCTCCTCCGTGAATAGTTGTTATCAAAAAAAATACTTTCCAAGTATACACCTATTCAGAAAAAAATTACAATACTTTTTTGATAAAAACATAGAAAAAAGATGGGATGAAGTGATTTTGACGAAGTAATGTAAAGAAGGAAGGCGAAAAAGTTTTTTGTAAAATGGGAGAATGCAGAAAAAAACCTCTCAGACAGCAGGTGGTTATACCTGAAACCGCAGAGAGGTTTTTGTGATATCTTTCTGTATTGGTAAGGATTTGTCTTTAGCTTAAAATCTGACGTTCGTTCACAGCTTCACTTGTGAGCTGTACACCAAGTTTTTTAAATGTCTTGATATCAACACTTGAAAGCATTACGGAAGTATGAGCCTGGCATCCTTTCAGTTTTGGAAGCTGGGAGAGTGCAAGCTCAGCGATCGGATTGACAGCAGCACTTGCGGAAAGTGCAATCAGGATCTCGTCTGTGTGAAGACGAGGATTCTTGCTGTTCAGGTAATCCACTTTCAATTTCTGGATCGGTTCAATTGCTTCCGGAGAGATGATATGGACATTGTGGTCGATGCCGGCAAGTTCCTTCAGTACGTTTACAAGAAGGGCAGCGCTCGCACCGAGCAGGTTGGAAGTTTTTCCGGTGATGATGCGTCCATCTTCAAGCTCCAGTGCGGCAGCAGGTCCGCCTGTCTGCTGAGCACGCTCCAGTGCTTTGACAGCAACTTTTCGGTCAGAAACAGTAATTCCTTCCATATTCATAAGAAGCTCGATCTTCTCAGCTTCCTTCTCAGAAGCATCACCTTTCAGAAGCGCATTGAGTGCTGCATAGTAGCGGCGGATGATCTCCTGGCGGGAAGCTTCACGGCAGGCTTCATCATCACAGATACAATTTCCGGCCATATTTACCCCCCATGTCTGTAGGTGATTTGTATGGGCTGGAACCGTAGATCTTCTCGAAGATTGTATTTAATACAGGAAAAATCTCTACATCACGGTTATAGTTAACGGTTGTCTCGCCATAAGCTTCAAGATGGAATGGATCGATCATATTTACATCGTTCAGATCTGCAGTGGCAGCCTCATAAGCGAAGTTTACCGGGTGCTTCAGCGGCAGATTCCAGATAGGGAATGTCTCGAACTTCGCATATCCGGCTTCGATTCCGCGCTGGTGTTCCTGATATAACTGAGACAGGCAGACAGCCATCTTTCCACTTCCAGGTCCCGGAGCTGTTACAATAACAAGCGGATGTGAAGTCTCGATATAATCGTTCTTTCCGTAACCATTCTCACTGACAATCAGTGGAATGTTGGACGGATATCCCGGAATGTTGTAATGAATGTATACAGAGATTCCAAGGTTCTCAAGACGGTTCTTGAACAGAAGTGCACTTTCCTGTCCGGAGAACTGTGTGATTACTACACTTCCAACGAAAAGTCCCTGCTCACGGTAAGTACCGATCAGGCGGATCACGTCTGAATCATAAGTGATACCAAGATCCCCACGAATCTTATTCTTTTCAATGTCTTTTGCACTGATTGCAAAGACAATCTCAGCCTGGTCGCTGAGCTCCTTTAAGAGACGCAGCTTGCTGTCAGGTTCAAATCCCGGAAGTACACGGGAAGCATGATAGTCATCAAAAAGCTTTCCACCGAATTCAAGATAGAGTTTGCCACCGAATTTTCCGATACGCTCGCGGATATGTTCGGACTGCATTTTCAGATATTTGTCATTATCAAATCCAATTTTCATCGTTTTATCTTCCTTACTATAAATTTTGCCGAACTGTTATTACTATTATTAACAGATAAATCTGTTATAAACAGGCATTACTTTTCTAGTATACTATGAAACGGCACGTTTTTACAATATTTTCATAATCTTTTTATTGATTTATGGAAAACCACTATTTATAATGGTAGGAAGTAGTTGTTTTTTTACAAATAAGGTAAAAGATTTGCTGGAAAATAACCACTATTTAAGTTTTGGAGGAAAAAATGGAGAATAACAATAAAAAAACAAAGGCCCGAACAAGAACCGACAGGGTTGGGGAATTATTTTGTTCACTACCTTGGTGGTTACTTTTTTTGTTGTTATGGGCCTATATTCTATGATGCAGGGCGGAAGCGCTTCTGAGATCAGCTATGATAAATTTCTGAAATTAGTTGACAATGGAAAAGTAGAGTCTGTCACATTTACCAATTCAAGGATCAATATCGTTTTGACAGATGACGCCAGAAAGGAAAAGGCAGAGGGAAAACTTACAGAAGTAAAGGATAATGAGAAAGCTTCTGCAGACCAGAGTGATAGTTCAGATTCTAAGGAAAGCGAAGATCAGGAAAATGTTATGGACAGTCTGCTTGGCCAGATCAGTCAGATGCAGGGTAGCTCCAAGAGCAAGGAACCGGATTATTACACAGGAAATGTATCAGATGACACACTTGTAAAGCGTTTAGATAAGGCAGGGGTAGAGTTTAAATCCCAGATTCCGGATACGGCAAGTTCACTGATTATGGATATCTTCATCACAGTGATCCTTCCGATCGTACTTCTTGTATTCATGTTTAATTTCCTTATGAAGAAGATGTCTAAGGGCGGCGGCATGATGGGAATCGGCAAGAGCAATGCCAAGATGTATATGGAGAAGCAGACAGGTGTGACATTTAAAGATGTGGCCGGTCAGGATGAAGCAAAAGAGTCCTTACAGGAAGTTGTTGATTTCCTGCATAATCCCGGAAAATATACAGGTATCGGAGCGAAGCTTCCGAAGGGAGCACTTCTTGTAGGACCTCCGGGAACAGGTAAGACACTTCTTGCGAAAGCAGTTGCAGGAGAGGCGAAGGTTCCGTTCTTCTCCTTGTCAGGATCTGCATTCGTAGAGATGTATGTCGGTGTAGGTGCTTCCCGTGTGCGTGACCTGTTCAAACAGGCACAGCAGATGGCTCCATGTATCGTATTTATCGATGAGATCGATGCAATCGGTAAGAGCCGTGACAGCGCACTTGGCAGTGGCGGTAATGACGAGCGTGAACAGACTTTAAACCAGCTTCTTGCGGAGATGGATGGATTCGATACGAATAAGGGACTACTTGTTCTTGCAGCAACAAACCGTCCGGAGGTACTTGATCCGGCGCTGTTGAGACCGGGACGTTTTGATCGCCGTATCATAGTAGATAAGCCGGATCTGAAAGGTCGTGTCGAGATTCTTAAGGTTCATTCAAAAAATGTTAAGATGGATGAGACAGTCAATCTGGAAGAGATCGCGCTTGCAACTTCAGGAGCAGTTGGATCAGATCTTGCCAATATGATCAATGAGGCTGCAATCACTGCAGTTAAGCATGGCAGACAGGTTGTCAGCCAGAAAGATCTCTTCGAGGCAGTGGAACTTGTCATTGTCGGTAAAGAGAAGAAAGATCGGATCATGAGTGCGGAAGAGCGGAGAATTGTTTCCTATCATGAGGTCGGACATGCGCTGGTGACAGCACTTCAGAAAAACACTGAGCCGGTACAGAAGATTACGATCGTTCCACGTACAATGGGAGCACTTGGTTATGTTATGCAGACTCCGGAAGAAGAAAAATTCCTGAATACGAAGAAAGAGCTGGAAGCGATGATCGTAGTTGCACTTGGCGGTCGTGCAGCGGAAGAGATTGTATTTGATACAGTAACCACAGGCGCTGCAAATGATATTGAGAAGGCAACCAAGATTGCACGTTCCATGATCACACAGTATGGTATGTCAGAGCGCTTTGGTCTGATGGGACTTGAATCTGTTCAGAGCCGTTACTTAGATGGTCGTGCAGTTCGTAACTGTGGAGAAGCGACAGCTGCTGAAATCGATGAAGAGATCATGAAGATGCTCAAAGCTTCCTATGAAGAAGCAAAACGCCTCTTGAGTGCGAACAGAGATGCTCTTGATAAGATTGCAGCCTTCCTGATCGAGAAAGAGACGATCACAGGGAAGGAATTCATGAAGATCTTCCGTGAAGTGAAGGGAATCCCTGAACCGGAAGAAGCAGATGGAGAAAAGAAAGAAGAGCAGGAGTCCGGAAGAATCCTGATGAAGCCGACAGAGACACAAGCAGCAGAGCCAGAAACAGTGAAAGAACCGGAAACAGAAAAAGAGCCGGAAACACAGGCAACAGAAATACAGTCACAAGAAACGGTGGCAGAAGAAAAGTTAGAGTAAGAGCTGATTATCAATATTAAGAGTTTCGCAGATGGAGAGGAAAAGTCATTTGCGAAACTCTTTTTCTTTGATGAAAACATGTTATAATGAAATGAGGCAAAATGTGCAGGGTATATCAGATGTGATATGACTCCCATCTGATATAGCCTCCGGCAGGATTGCAGAGATGCGCAGAAGAAGTATGTCATGCATTGCATGACGCGCATCTCGCAGCAAGAATGCAGAGGCATTCTTGAATGCAAGGCACAGAAGATGCAAAACATCAATCAAGACAGTAGCAAAAAAAAACAGGAGACATTGGGATGACAAAAGCAGTATTTTTTGATATAGATGACACCATTTATGATTATATTGGAGCGCATAATAATACGATGCCGGTGATGAAAGAATGGGCATATGAGAATTTAGGCATAGCAAAAGAAGACTTGGAGAAATATGTTGCCAAGGCAAGAGTGAAGGCAGATGACAGAGCCGGAAGAGATTATGCGGTGAACCATAATCGCCTGGTGAGATTTCAGTGTATGCTGGAGACACTTGGAAAGCCGGTTTTCCCATATGCGTATGAGATGTATAATCTGTACTGGGATACATTGATCGATCAGATTATTCCATCTCCTGGAATTGAAGAGTTGATGAAAGAATTGAAACAGCGAGGCATTTATATCGGTATAGGATCCAATATGACTTCAGACGTCCAGTATCGGAAGATATTAAAGCTTGGATTAGGTAAGTATATTGATGGAATTGTGACAAGTGAAGAGGCTGGCGAGGAAAAACCGCATCGAAAACTTTTTGATCTCTGTGTTGAAAAAGCAGGAGTGATGGTGGAAGAAAGTATCTTTATCGGAGACAGCATCGCACATGATGTGACAGGAGCACAGAATATAGGAATGCCGGTGATCTTGTATCGGCCGAAGGAAAATATGAATGAGATCGAGTGGCTTCAGGCAGAGAAGGGAAAATGTCCGGTCATTGCACATTTTTCTCAGTTTTTTGAAGCAGAGAAGATGTTATAAGAAAAGAAAAAGATGTAAAAGAAACTTTAATAGGAATAAAAAGGAGACATAAGAAAAAACATGAAACTGGTCGAAAAAGTTCCAAAGGATCTATATAAAATATTTGGAAGTAAATATATGGAATTCTATATGCAGTTTCTGGTAGCGCTTTATGAGGAGAGCAGTCAGTCTTATTCTCTTCTCGGGCTTACGGAACGAGAGTGTCAGATGATCATGAATGAACGACTGGCGAAGATGGCACTGGACTGGAGTGAGGCAAGAGTCGATGAGGAAGGAGAACTGATCACCAGAGCCAACATGGCATCAGTCAGTCTGAAGCATTTTGAAGACTGGGGATGGCTTAGAAGGGATTATGATGAAACGTTGAACAGTTATGTGGTGTCATTTCCGGATTACAGTCAGTTGTATGTGGAATTATTTCAGAAATTATACAGTGAAAATGACGGTAAGGAACGAGAGAGTGTGCTTACGGTATACAGTCATCTCTATACCTACAGTTTAGACAAAGAGAAGAATAATGAGATTTTAAAAAGTGCGCTTCATACATCAAGAGCACTTCTGCAGATGCTCGCGAACATGCAGGAGGGAATGCGAGGTTATTTCGATGAACTGTCAAAGCAGAGAAGTTTCCGAGGAATCCAGGAAGTACTTGTGAAAGAGATCAATAACAGTGATAGCAAAAAAATATGCGATACTGACTACAACAGACAGCTTTTATCGATACAAAGAAGCTGTAAAAGAGTTGATCGAAGAAAATCTGGGAAAAGACAGAAGCAAGAAAATACTCATTTGAAACAGAACTCTTAAGTGAAGAAGAAAATACGAGAAAATCTTACCGTCTGCGAAGAATGATCGAGATCTGTGAAGAGGCGACAGATATGCTCTATAAGATTTCGAGAGAGTTTGATGCGATTGAGCGCAGATATAGTAAGCTGATTGAACAAAAGACAGTATTTGCAAGCCGTGCCGCAGCAAGAATCCGGTACATTATGATGGAAGGTGTAATGGAAGAAGATCAGACAGTCGCACTGATTAATCTGATCAATGAAAGTGGTAAGTCGGAAGAGATTCTGGATAAGTTGTCTTCAAAACTTAGGTTTTCGGAGCCATATAAGATTATGACAGAGAAGAGTCTGTATCAAAGACGTGAAAATCAGAAGGAAAAGTTCACTCCACAGGCGGTAACACCTGAGAAATCACAGGAAGAGAATATGACAGAATTTGTCCTGGAACCACTGTATACGCAGAAAGAGATCAGAGATTTCCGAAAGAAAAATGAACAGAATGGAAAATTCACAGTGACAAAAGATACTGTAAAATCAATAGAAGATTTGGAGAAGTTATTTATGGTATGGCAGCATGCAACAGAATCTGCGGACAGTAAGGCACAGATTGAAGTGGCGCAGGAGATGGAGAATGAGGCTGGTTTCCGATTTTCAAAACTTACGATAGAGGGAGTAGAATCAGATGGTTAATTATATGGAAGAATTGTCAGTGACAGAAGCTGATAACCTGAAGAAAACAATTGCTGCATTATTCAGACAGACATGTATTTTACAGATGAAGTATGATCCTGTAACACTTGTCCCAAGAGACAATCTGCATTATGAGATCTGTACAAGACACAGAAAGTTTATTGAAGACTATCTGTCTGTTTTAAACTGTGAATTAGTGCATGACCCACAGGAACACATTTACCGTTTACATGGAGATGGAATCGCGATAGAAAAGATAAATGCCACCGTTACAAAAGTAATCTTACTGGTTAAATTAATTTACAGAGATAAGATTTTAGGAGAAGGCTTGAAAGCTACAGTGACGAATCTGGCGGAGATCCGTGAGTATGGAAAGAACACGAATCTGATCAATGAGAAGCTGACTATGGCAGAGTGGAAAGATGCGCTGTATGTTATGAGCAAGCATCAGATCATTGAAGTGCCAGGAGCAATCCAGAATGTTGAGGATGAGACTCCGATTTATATCTACAGCACGATCAATCTATATTGTGGAAGTATGGATATTACTGCGTTGATCAAAGAATATCAGGAAGATCAGTACGCAGAGGAAGAGATTACAGAAGAAGTTTTTGAACAGGAAATCCAGGAAGAAGCAGAGGGAGGTGTGGAAGATGAAAGAGAAGCAGTCGAAGAAAATATTTACTAGAATGTTAATGAATAACTGGGGCGGTATCAGTCACAAAGTGATGGAGTTCCATGAGTATGTGAATCTTTTCAGTGGGAAAAGTGGATCTGGTAAGTCTACTGTTATGGATGCGATCCAGGTTGTTTTATATGGAAGTATATCTTCCACATTTTTGAATAAAGCGGCAGATGACGCGAAGAACAGGCGTAGTGTTCTAAGTTATCTTAGAGGAGCGCAGAAAGACGGTTCCTTTAACCGAGAAGACCAGGACTTCTGTTCCCAGATCGTCTTGGAGATTAAGGATACAGGAAAGAATACACATACTTGTATTGGTGTTTCATTTGAGGTTGGAAAGGCAGATACAGACATCAGGAAATATTGTTTCTTCAGTCATTCCGGAAAGATTCCGGAGGATGAATATTTGACAGAAGAAGGTGTTCCGTATACAATCGCGAAACTTAAAAAATTGGTAGAAGCAAGGATAGAATCGGCTGACAACAGAGGTCGCGGAGATGTGAACCGTGTATATCCATCGAAAGAAGCGTATTTGAAAACGGTTTATGATGCAATCTTTGGTTATGTAGAGCCGGGCCGTATGATGACAATGGAGAAAAGCGCGATTGCACTTCGTATGACGAACGGAACGGGACAGTTTATCAAAGATTATATGTTCCCAAAGAGCAAGGAAGACACAGTTGCAACAATCAGTGATCAGCTTGGCGCTTACCGTGAGATCAAGGAACGTGTAGAAGATCTGGAGCAGAGAATTAAAATGCTTGACGAGATCAGTCAGCATAATCTAGCTTTGCAGAAAGCAGGAGCTGATAAGATCTATGTGGAACAGATCTTAAAATATATTGAAATAGAAAATTGTAAAGCACATTTGCAATCGAAAGAGGATGATTTGCAGGATATTCTCAAGAAGATTGAGGAAAAAAGAAGAAAAGAGAAAATCTTATTTGGCAGAGAAAGATGCTTATACGAAAGAACAGGTAGAAGTCGAGGCAGAACTCAAAGCCAGCGATTATGGACAGAAAGAGAAGGAGCTAAAGGAGATTGAAAATACGATCCAGCTCCTGGCAACGAATTCAGAACAATGGAGAGATATCGTAAAAGGTCTTTCAGCCTGGGAGGAAGACGATGAAGTCAGTGCTTATGTGAGCAATCAGGCGCTGCATAGAATTGATGATATCCGAGATGGTGTTGTGAGTGAAGATTCGATTGAAAAGCTAAAGCAATATTTAAGTGATGCACTCGACAACATCAATACAGAATTAGGCGATGTCCGCGAAAGAATCCGTGAGAATCAGAAAGAACTTCAAGAGAAGCGGGAGATGGTAGAAGACCTCAAAAATGACAGAAAACCATATCGTGCGGAATTGAAGCGTGCAAGACAGGAATTGCAGAATATACTTAGTACTCAGTATGGAAGAACGATCCATGTAAATATCTTTGCGGACTTGTTTGATATTACGGATGAAGAGTGGAAAAATGCAATCGAAGGACGTATGGGACGTGTGAAACACAGTCTGGTGACAGCACCTGAATATACGTTAGATGCTGCGAAAGCATTTCGCAAAATGAAGCAGATGAAGGGGATCGAGGATGTCGAACTCATGGATACTGCGGCAATCGTGAGAGACAAGCCGAAGGCAGATGAGAATACACTGTACGAGTGTGTGCGCGCAGAGGAAGCTTATGTAGATACTTGTCTGAAGCGATACTTAGGCCGCATTAAGAAATGTGAGACGGTGGAAGAACTTCATGAGACGAGAGATGGTGTCACAAAGGACTGTTATTCCTACAGCAATTACATTTTCAGACATTTAAGAAAGAATGATTATGAGAAATATGCCTGCATCGGAACGAAAGTGTCAAAAGGCGAAACTTCTTGAGTTGGAAGAAGAAGCAGCGAAGCTGAAACAGGAAGTGGAAGAGGACTGCCGTGTTGAGATGGCACTGCGTGCAGCACAGAAATTCGAGTGTCTGAACCAGAACACAGAACAGATCTTACATCTTTCAAAAGCAGCGGAACAGCTTCAGGATTATTACGAGAAGCAAGAAAAATTACGTCTAGAAGTAGAAGAATTGAAACGAGGCGACCGGACAGTCGAACTGAAGAAGAAAAAAGCAGGAATTACTGGAGTTGCTTAAGAAAAATGCAGAGATTCTTGATAGCATTCAAAGTGAAGTAGTACAGTATGCGAAGACACTGGGACAAATCGAGAGTAATATCAAATCATTTTCAGAAAAGATAAACTTCCTGACAGAGGGATTTGTTGTCAACGAACAGCTTCAGAATGAAGTAACAGATGCGTTAAAAGTACAAAGTGAAGCAGCTTATAAGAGAGACAAGACAAAAAGAAAAGGATGCTTTGGAAACGTTGGAAGAGACGGAGAGAGAAGAACTGCAAAGAAGTAGAAATAAGTTCAATAATGCTTATCCGGCCTATGGTTTTACAGGAATAGAACATGAAAATGATGTGTATGACAAAGTGCTGAATCAGTGCAGGAAAGATTTTGAACCGAAGTACAAGGAAGAATTCGATAAGCAGTATAATCTGGTTTACTATACATTGCGTGAAAATGTGATTGCTTCCATTCATGGTGAAATCAAGGCAGCTTACAGACATAAAAAAGAGATCAACCGTCTGCTTGCGAAGATCAAGTTCTCAGATAGTATTTACCAGATTGATATCCTTCCGGCACAGAATGAAAACGGACAGTTCTATGAGATGCTTACAGCACCTGAACTAGACAGTAAAGTGTTCGATGACTACGGATTTGAAGGTCAGTTAAGTCTTGGTGAGGATGAGTTCTATCAGAAGTATGAAGAAGATATCAAGCGTCTGACTGAGAAGTTCATGCCTCCGAAGGAGGAAGATGCAAGATCCTTAAGCCAGTATCGTCAGCAGATGGAACAGTATGTGGATTACCGGAATTATCTGACCTTCAGTATGTATGAAAAGGTGGAAGATGAGAATGGAAATATCCGCAAAAATGCAGTCGATGATATGGCAGGCCGTGACTCCGGAGGAGAGGGACAGAACCCGAAATATGTCGCACTGCTTGCAGGCTTTGCGATGCTCTATATGCAGCAGACAAACCGTGATTCTAAGATCCGTCTGGTGCTTCTTGATGAAGCATTTTCCAAGATGGATAAGGAGCGAAGCGAAGTGTGTCTTCATTATGCGAGAGAGCTGGAGCTTCA
>VOFC01003379.1_pt1 | contig 102069 bp, 213 predicted proteins | sample 5384161 | NCBI WGS metagenome assembly VOFC01 (sample SAMN12384722, study PRJNA508395) | human gut metagenome | isolation source: healthy gut B | host: Homo sapiens
AAATTACGATAATTAGATAATATTGGTAGGTAAGTTATCATAGTAGAAACATTTAAATGATAGATATCACATATTCTTTTTTTTGATCTTCATATTTTAAAATAGAAAATAATTCTCCTACTATTCCAAAAGATAAAACTTTAACTAATATCCATAAAGGTATATACCCATAATTCATCATATAATGACTAGTGGCTGTATGTTCCCTACCATTAACTCTTATTTGTCTTTTCATCTTATGAATTAAATCATTAACTTGTCTTGATTTAGTTTTATCTTGGGTAAAGTTCTTAGCTTTTAAATAATCTTTTTTCTTTATAACCATATCTTTTAGATAATTGATACGAAAAAATTGATTTTAGATTATTTTCAACGATAAGTAAATTTTTAAAGAAAACATTTCTAATCCCACGATCAAACAAAAAGATACTATATAATTCTTCAAAGGTAGCCCTTCTAAAAATCTTTTTATCTTTCATACTTTTCATCAAAGGATAACGATAACCATTCAAAAAGAAGTAATTTTCTCTAAGTAATACCTTCTTAGCAAAGTCTGGGATCATCAATAGTAAGTCCTTTATATTTCATTATTTCAATTTGTTCTTCTAGAGTTCTTAAACTGTTTTTCTATCATCTTCCCACCTACCTAGGGTAATTATACCACATAACCACTTAAAAAAATATGAATTTTTTGATGAAAAATATGTGATATACTTTTGTAAAGGATGTGGTAAAAGATGCCTGCAACAGTTACTCATGCCTTATTTTGGCATGGACGTTTACAACAATTTACCTATTGGTTCCTAAAAGAATTGTTAATGGATGAAAAAAAGATATTAGAATGTTTGCTCAAGGAATGGACCCTTTCTTTTTTTTATCATAAAATTTCTTTTAAAGAATGGCAAGAAACAACAAGATCTTTGCTCTTTATTTTCATACTAATAAAACTAGAGAGTTTTTTATAAATTTAGTTAACTATATTAAGATATAATGATTACTATCAAGTTCCTGACGTGATGGCCTATCTTTATGGTTTCATCTCCCATTATGTCTTGATAGCACTATTCATCCCTATGTTTTTTTATAAAACTGGTGAATTGGAAAAAAAGAGGATAAAGAAAGTTATAAGTACAAAGGACTTACATCACAATATGGAAGTATTTATTGATAATTATTTAATAAATAACCGAGAAAAAGGTAAAGTTTATTCTTTTTTCAATTCTATGATTTTTGTTTTGAATTTTACTCCATTTTCTAAAGAACTAGAAGAAGTAATTGATTATGCTTTCAAAGAAACCTTTGGTATTACAGAAATGAGTAATATTCTACAAACAGGCTTTAAAAGGATATGCATTTTGCACTTAAGTATTTTAGATATGATAAAACAGGTATTAAAAAATGTATCTATACAGTTTGTGAGAAAATAACACCTAAAACAATGTTTCCCTTCTCGACTATCTCTTATCATGTAAATTTAACTGATAAAAGAAATTATCTTAAATAATAACCATAAAATGGAATCATCCTTGTCTAAAAAAAGAAAAAACATGAAGAAAGTTTTGATGAATTATATAATAAGGCTCTAGACGAAGCCCTTTAGATATTATTAAGAAGGTTAATTACTATATTAAGGACACTAAGAAGGTAGATTTAACTAAGGTATTTAAGAATCTATCTTATAAAACTGGTAAAGAATTGTGACAAAGATTATAAATTAAAATATTTTGAATTTTAAAGTATAAAATAGATAATTTTTACAAATACTATCTACTAGGTGATAATAATGCTAGAAAAATATAAGGTAGTGAAAGGAAAAGAATGAAGATGTTTTATATTTGTACTTATCAATGAATTATGAATTTGCTAAAGATTTAGATGATTATAATCTAGATGGGTTAGACCAGAACTGGTTAGTTAATCAAAGAATTCAATTTAATGGTAATAAGGTGTTATTTTGTAGATGGTATTCCTACTAAAGTAGTATTATTAAATGATAATGATAAAATTATGTCTGACAAAGATATTATTCTAACTCTTGATACTGATGATAAGATATCTTTAGATAAACTACTTTTAAGCATCTTGTTTAGTAACATTACTATTTTCTTAGAAGAAGAAGCTTTAAAAGCTATAACTGATTCTTTATCGTAGTGAGCTGATTAAAAGGTATAGGAAAAAGAAAAGATATCTAAAGATAATCATCACTTTTCTTATGTTAATTTAAACTATTACAAATTACTTTATCCAAATACTTACAAGATGTATGAGACTTTATTTAAAAAGGTAATAAAAGCTACTGACGGAGAATATCTAGTATACAACAAAGAACCAATAGAAGCTTACATTCACTTAGTAAGTAATGGTTACACAGAAACTAATAGTAATATCCCTTATCTAAAACAAACAGAAAGTCTTTGGGACTTAGCATATCCTAATTATATGAATCAAAAAATACTTTTCAGTAGAAGAATTAAGAAAAAAACTAAATATCAAGATAAGAATATTAATATTGAAATTAAACAGTTAAGTCTAGTAATAGAATTTTAAAGTTACAAGTAAATAATAAGATTTTCAATTCACTTGATTTAATGACTAGACTAGATTTACCTTCTGCTGATATTACTATTCTTGTCTTAAAAACAAGGATTTACTTTTTATTACTAGAGGAATTGGTAATGGTTATGGATTAAGTATCGTTGGTGCAAACGCTCTAGCTAAACTTGATTGTAATTATAAACAAATATTAGGATACTATTTTCAAAATGTAGTATTATATACTAAGGAAGAGTCTAAAATATAGATTCTTTTTTTATTTTAGTTGCTTCTTATTTTTCTTTCTAAATCTTTTTAATGACCTCTTAGGAGTTGGCAATCCTTCTGGCATAGTTCCACCATTTTTAGCAATAACCTCTCTAATATTTTTTTCCAATATTATAATGTGTTTCATTAGCTGCTCGTTCACTAGATATATTATCTTTTTTAGTTTTGCTTCTGTCTGACTAATTCTAAAAATTAGCTATTAACTCTTCACTACCCATATTATCCAAAAATATCTTCTCTATATCTTAATTTTTTTCTTTTAGCAATATCATCAGCAGTTTCACCATTATACCCTATATCCAGTTATGAAATTTATCAAAGTTTTTAACGCCACAATTTTTAGCTGTTTGATTTAAAGAATAGTTACCTCTTCTAGTTAAACTCCTTTGATAAAATCTTTTCTCATCTTCAGTTAAATTTCATATTCTTTTTCTGTTAACTCTTGTTTTCTAGTTTGCACTACAAAATATGTTTTAATACCTGTTTTCTAGAATCAGCATTCTGGACAATTAAATAACAATATCTCTTATAATCCATGATATTCCTTAAGTCCTAGAGTTTATTTAAAAACCATATTTTCCCATCAAAATGGTCTGTTACTCCATAATTACTTTTTCACAATAATTTTTGAAATTACATTACAAAACTTATCCCATCTTTGTATTCTAATACTACTTGCATATTCATTAGTATGTTTAATCCTTTCAAAAAATTGTTTCATTGTACTCATTTATTTGATTCATTTCCACCTCCAAAAAATTTTAAATATATAATATTATAAAAACATATGTTCGTCAATACTCGTTTTGAATTATTTTTTATAAAAACACTCATAAACTCCCCCAGTTACTTAAAGCTAGTCTTTTTGATAATAGTATTTGTAATAAATATTCTAAATTGATAAAAAAACCACACTCTATTAAAAAACACCAGGGACTCTAATTAGAATATAAATAAAGATTAGTCTTCTAATTCTTAGTCTTAAACTCCTTTTTAAATTCATTATGAATGTCTTTCTGCTAATAAAAGATTATTTTATTTATAGAATGATATAAAACCTCTTTTGTCCTGTTACCATTCCCTGCATTTATGTGAATAGAAAGATACAAATCATCACTTTTTTATTTTGAATAAATAATATTCTTCTATATAAATCTCCTCTTTTCTTTCTAGCATCCCACTTACTAGATAAATCTTCATCAACCATCCTAGTCATATAAACAGTTGCCATTTTCTTCTAATACTTTTTTAATTGATAAGATATCTCAAGATTTAAATCTTTTTTCCATAAGTTTACCAGACATAGTCCCACTATCTCGCCCACCATGCCCGGGATCAATTGTAATTATCTTCCCTTCCAGTGGTAATATACTATTAACTTTAGCATCCACTAATTGAAGTGACATTAATAAGGTAAAAAAGAAAAGTATTAACATTAAACTCTTATATTTTCTAATAAACATATAAAAAACACCTAGTAAATTTTATGTTTACTAGATAATTTTAATCACAATAATAACAGTATAATTAAATAAGTAACTCTATTTAGATCTATTTAAATTTTTTCTTTCTTTTGTAGCAACTAACATCCCATCTGTCTTGTAAATTGATACTCAAATAACATCATCATATAAATTTAAAGACCTATTCAAAATATCATCTACAGAAGTAAAAAAGGGAAATATCATCCTCATCATTAATTGGATCACAATCAGCAAAAGTCAATCATAAATCCTTCTATTGTTTTTACAATAAGTACCAAGTGAATACTTATTATCTTTTTTTCAAAATATACAATTCTATACCCTTCATCATATTTTTTTTCCACAACCAGCATCTATTAGTTTTTCAGGTAAAATTCTCATTTTATCAACTCCTAACCGCGTAAATTGTAATTTACAAATTTTGCTTCTTATTCAAAATTTATATGTATTATATTTTTTTCTGCAATTTCATTGTTAAGTAAATAGTCTTTAAACATTAATAATAATGTTGATTTACCACTTTTTCTAACACCAGTTATTACCTTTATAAAATAATTTAAATCGCCAATCACATAATAACATAAAATGCTTTTTTTATAAAGTTTTGCAAGTACACTTGTAAAACTTCTTACTTTTTGACACTTTTGATGATATATTTACTTTTTTTAAATCAGATATCATAAAAAAGTAACAATTTATTCATTCACTGCCAAACATGCATGATTAATTGTACCAGTTATTAGATTACTAACTTTTAAAACTATTATCTCTGGATTCTCAATCATTCCCTTATCAATCCAGTCTAAAACTATAGAAACAAAAAGCATACTTATAAAAATCTGTTATAAACTTTTTATCTTCTTCTCTTAAATTTTTACCTTTAGATTCTTCAACTATCTCACTATATATAATCGGATAAACCAATCTATATAAATTAGTTCTTAATACTTCAACGGAAACAGAATGATAAATATTTTCTACAACCTTTTTTCTTTTAAGACTAACTTTAAAAATCGTCAAAAACTTATCTTCCCATTTTTCACACTCATCATTTTTATTCAAAATATTATCCACTTCATCAATACATAGCCATTCAACTAAATCTTTTATATCTTGAAAATGATAATAAAAAGTTTGTCTATTTATAGCACATTTATTGGCTATATCAGTTATTGTTATCTTATTAAAGGTTCTTTTCTCTTTTAATAAATCTTTAAATGCATATCCTATCGCTTTTTTGTTGTTAATTTGCTCATTTATCGTCACCTTTATTATTATATAAAAAAAAAAACATGAAATAAATAATTATTCCATATTTTTTTCTACTTAAACAAACCACTATCTTTAAAAAGTATCTCTATATCTGTACCTTTAGCTTTTTTCATTACAACTTTAATTAATTGTTTTTCTACGAAGGTAAGGGGAAGTTCATCAACTGTTTTTTATCAACAGCGTAATAACAAGCTTTCAAAAGTTCTCTAACATCATATTTACTACCCCATACTTCAGGTACTGCTCTATCAACATTTAACAAGGTATAAACAGCTTCCATACCTGTACGTATTGAGTATTCTGTAGTAAAATAGTATCTCTTGGTGTTTCAGCAAATTGTCCAACAAAAGCAAAATTAACACTATTTTTTGGGACTACTAATGGTCTATCTTTTTTCTTTTCTTGGTTGGAAGAAGGCATTGATATAAGGCATATAGCAAGTTGTTGTATTACAAATATCTGCATACTTTTCAATTTCATTAGTTGGTATACCAATATGATATAACCACTCTTCACATACTTCTTTTCCAGTACATTCTTTTATAGGTTTCTTAACAAAATTACCAGACTTATTAGTATTTAAAGCATATAGCCAAACTAAAACACTATTCTTGTTTTGAGACTTAAACTGTGGTTGACGATTAATAGTCCATGATAAATACCAATTTCCCATACTATCTTTAACTGTAACTATACCACCCGTAGTAACTTTTACCTTTTCTTGGATCACGTTTACAAATATTAATAATATGTTTGATAATATTTTCATCACTTACTTCAATAGTAGCACTCATCCAGTTAGTCTTATCCACATGATTACAAAACTTGTCTGGATTACCAAATTCACCATTAGTAGCTTGACTAGCTATATTCTTCCATAAATCCCATGACTCACCTCTACCGTTTTTAATAATTGATAAATCAGGGCATTATCTTGATCACCGTAACAAGATGTATCTGTACAACAACCATTAGTAATAAATACTAAATCATCTTCTATTAAATCAATTTCTTTAGTTTACCATCATTTTCATAAACAATCTTAGTTGCTACTTTCTTATTTTGTTTTGATTTAAATATAACATTTTTAACATCTACCCCATACTCAATCTTTACACCATTATTTTGTAAATACTTAATAAGTGGTAAAATCATTGATTCATACTGATTATATTTAGTGAATCTTAAAGCTGAAAAGTCAGGTAAACCATCTATATGATGTACATATCTACATAAATATCTTTTCATTTCAAGAGCTGAAGACCACTTTTGAAATGCAAACATCGTTTGCCAATATAACCAAAAATTAGTTTTCCAAAATGATTCTGGTAAAACATCAGAAATTTTTTGTTTTCTAGAGTCTTTTCTGGTGTAATAAATAATTTTGATAAAGCCATAGCAGACTCTCTATCAAGTTTAAATAATTTATCAGTATGGGCATCTTCCCCACAATTAATAGTAGCTCTACATAATGAATAATTAGGATCATGTTTATTTAACCAATAATATTCATCAAGAACTGATATATCTGGTGTTTCAATAGATGGAACACTTCTAAACATATCCCACATACATTCAAAATGGTTATCCATTTCTCTACCACCACGCATATAAAATCCCTTTAGTGACATCTTTTCTTCCATCACATGAGCCACCGGCTAAATCTAACTTTTTCTAACAAATGAATATGTTCACCTTTCATTTGTCCATCTCTTACTAAATAAGAATGCTGCAGAAAGCCCCTGCTAAGCCAGTTCCAATAATATATGCAGATTTTTTATCTACCCCTTCTGGTTTTTCTGGACGAGCAAATGCTTCATAAGTTCCTGCTCCATAATACATATTTATCCCTCCTATTATTAATTAACATATAAATCATATAAATATTAATTATTATTTACAACAATCAATTTAACATAAGTTTTACCTTTTAATTGTTGTGTTTTATTATAGTCTTGCTCATTTTCTATACATGAAGGCATACTTTTATTTGTATCTAATGATTTAACATCATCAAAACTAATACCATCCCTAATTATCCCAGCTTGCATTGATGAAAGTAATGGTTTATTGGCTCCTTTAGAATTTTCTTTAGCAATTTTAATATTATTTCTAACTAGATTATGATCATTTTTACCAAATAAAGTCCAATAAGTACTTCTTTGAAATTTAACTCCATTATCTAAATAACAATTTCAATATAATCTTGCATGTTTCTCTTAATAGACCACAACGAATCAGTTACTCCATTATTTTTAGCTATTTCATAGTTATTAAGAAACTCATTTTCAAAATGAAAATCATGTTCCGTACATTCTGTCTTTTTAGATTTAATAGTTTTTATTTCCCCATCTATTAAAAAGCTTTCCATCTTGAATTCTTTTTTAACATCTTGGCTGTTTCTACAAGATTCTGTTTGCCTTTTCTGTCATTACATCTTCATCTGATAAATGCATTTGATCTCCAAAAGAATCTATTAAATTGGGACTTAACTTATCTATTTCAAATAAAACTTCTTCTACCTTATCTCTTTTTCGTTGACTTTCTGTTAGTGTTGTTTCATTATACATAAATTCTACACCAACTGGTTTTTTTTATATCATCAAAACAAGATATGATTTCATCAATAGTTATTCCAAAATTCTTTTCCCATACCATATCATAAGAAGAATCTTTATTAGATTTATTTTTTCTACAAGCTCATTAAATATTTCAACAGTATTTATTACTTTAGAACCATCAGCTAATTGTTTATTATTCTCTTCAATAAAATCTATAGATTTTTTTTAACAAAAGACTTCATTTCTGCAAGAATTTTATCATGATCTTTTAAGCCTTTGCCTTGTCTTAATAAGTTATCAACATGAGACTGATCAAATAAAGCATGATACCTCATATGTTTATTATGACTCATACAATAATATAAAGCTTTTTCTGTTAAGTATGGATCAAATACTTTTCCATTAGATGACTGATAAATAGTATTATCAAACTTACCAGTAGCTATTATAATAGTGTCTATTGATGGGTCATTTGAAATTAGGTTAGATAAACTTTTCATTTCTTCATAAGAAACTGATTTAACATTTTCAAAATCATCTTTCATATAACGATTAAATTGGGTTATAAAATCTACACCATGTCTTTGTTGTAAATATTTATAGACATCTTCTATCTTTCCTTGAGAAATAAAAAGATAAACAGGCATCTTGCTCTTGAGCAGTAATACTCAATTTTTCTAATTTTACTTTTTTGCTTGCTCTATACTATTCATTTTAGCATTATCTAAATAACTAATTAAACTATCTTGATACTTTTTATATAACTCTTTTTTTGGCTTCTTCTAACTCATCAAGTGTTTGAATAGATCTATAATTGGATACAATATCTTCTACTGTCATATTAGGAAATTGTCCACAAATATTTTCTACATAATTTTTAGCTCTTCTTTAGATTTTTAGTTCAGTAATCATTAATAAATCAATTTGTTGTTGGCTTAAATATATACCATTTTTACTAGTATTTAATTGCAAAGAAGCTAGTTCTCTAGATTTCCCAAGCTGATTATTTTCTGTAAATTTTGATAAATGGTTTTGAAACTTAACAAAATCTTCTATCATTTGATTGGCAATTTCATTAATTTTAGGAATTATTTCTGACTTCAAGTTACCATTTGAGTTTTTTAAACATTTCTATTGCCTTTTTTCTTCTTTTCATCAGTTATTAAACCTACATATTTAGAATTAATACTTACTACAAGTTCATTAATATACTGTTCTATTAACTGATTCTTTTGCTCTATATTCATATTCTACCACCTTACGATATAATGTTTTATCTATATTATAACATTTTTTTTTACAAGTATATAAAATCATGATAATAGGTACCTAAATGACTATTACTTTACAAAACTAATAAGCATATAACTACTAGATGTTATTATTAATTATTTTATAGCAGAAGACTGTAAAGCAGTAATAGCAATTACCCCAACTATATCACTAGCATTACATCCTCTAGATAAATCATTTATTGGTTTTGCAAGTCCTTGAGTAACTGGACCATAAGCTTTAGCAAGTCCTAATCTTTCGGTTATTTTATAAGCAATATTACCAGCATCTAAATCTGGAAAGACTAAGACATTGGCATAACCTGCTACTTTTGAACCAGGTGCTTTTCGCTCTCCTATTTCTTTAACAATAGCAGCATCAAACTGTAATTCACCATCTAAAGTGATATCTTTTTAAACTTTTCCCTAGCAAGTTCTACCGCTTTTACTACTTTTTCACTATCAGGACATTTTGAAGATCCATAAGTAGAATGAGATAGAAAAGCTACTTTCGGTGTATCTTCTACTAACAATTCAAAACTTTCAGCACTACTTTTAGCAATATCTACTAATTGTTCACTAGTAGGATTTTGATTTAATCCACAATCTGAATAGATAAATACCCCATTAGAACCATACTGCTTTTTGTGGAGTATCCATCAAAAAAAAGAATGATGAAGCAGTTTTAGTATCAGGTGCTGTCTTAATAATTTGTAAAGCAACACGTAAAGTATCTGAACTAGAATGTACTGCTCCACTAACCATTCCATCAGCATAATTAAGTTTAACAAGCATAGCTCCAAAATAAGGATAGTCGTTAGTAAGTATTTCACTAGCCTTATCAAGAGTCATACCTTTTCTTCTTTCTTAACTCATAATAAGTATTAACACACAAATCAAAATCAGCAAACTTAACTGGTTCTATTATCTTACACCCATCAAGAGAAATATTATTTCCCTTGGCTAAAGATAAAATATCTTCTTCCTTACCAACCAAATAAATATCAGCAATATTTTCTCTAATAGCAATAGCTGCTGCTTCTAAAGTTCTAACATCATCTGTTTCTGGTAATACTATTATTTTTTTCTCATTTATTTTTTACTCTAGCAATTATTTTTTCTATAAAATCCATATCTTTACTCCTCCTCTAATTTACTTTCTCCTGTTTTATAATCAATGGTAACTCCTTTTTGAACATTATATACATAAACATTAAATGATAATTTTCCCTTATCTTCAATTGAATACGCTTCCATATATGCTCCATTTGCTACTAAATTGTCACCGTCAAAAACTGGAGTTACTCTATATAAAACATGGTTATTAGTTTCTTTTATATAATCGGCTACTTTATTTTCAAAAGGTAACATTCCATTTACATTCATACTTCTAGTACAAGTCATTAAATTTTTTGGATTAGCATTTTGTCCAGTTAATTGATGGGCAATTAAATGACATCTATTATAAAAATATTTTCCATCAACAAAATCAAATTTAACTGTATGCCATCCAGATGGTTTAATCATCCCTATACTACCTCTTTTAGTAGTTGGCATTGTACTTTTTTACTAACAAGGGCAAAAGCTGTTCCTACTCTACCTAGTGAATCTAAATCACTATATTCTTCTTTTTCTGTTAATCCTTTTTTTCACTATCTGTAAATGTTGGTTTATTATTATTTACCTCTTTATAAGGCTCATTATCATAACTCGGTATACTAATAACGTCACTTGTATTATTACTATTATCTTTATAAGCATAAGATGGTAATATATATTGATAACTAACTACTGCTATTAAGACAATTAAACTTAAAAGGGATGTTACTAGTTTCTTATTCTTTCTACTCATCAAACCATCCTTTCCCTATTTATTGTATCATAAGATTACAATTTTTTAGAAATTTATTTTTCTTATTTAATACTTTATGATAAACTTTAAATAAAGATGGAGGATTTATGAAAAAGAAAAGAAGAAAAGAAAAAAGATTATTACCTTTATTACACTCTTCATTATAATAATTATTATATTATATATCTAGCATCAACTAATAAAATTGAAATAAAAATTCCATTTACGGATATTAATACAACTAAAACAGAAAAGAAAAAATTAACTATATATGATGAAGATAGTAATAAAAGACCAATTGCTGTTATGATAGATAATAATGTTGGTTACTCTTCACAAGTAGGATTACAAGATGCCTTTGTAACTTATGAAGCAATCGTTGAGGGTGGTCTTACTAGGATAATGGCTATATTTAAAGATATAATACTTCTTTAATAGGACCAGTTAGAAGTTCTAGACACTACTTTTTAGATTATGCTTTAGAATATGATTCTCTTTATGCCCACTATGGTTGGAGTACATTTGCTGAAAATGATATTAAGTCTTTAAGAGTAAATAATATTAATGGATTATATGTAGATAGTGCCTACTGGCGTGATAGAAAGATTGCTGCTCCCCCATAATGTTTTTACTAATATCGAAACTTTATATAAAGTGCGGAAAATCTTGGTTACCAAACAACTACTGATGAGTGGGAAGCTCTACCAATAACTAGTGACAATGTAGATTTAACGAAAATAAAGAATAAGACTTGTACTGATACTGATTGTGATACTGGTTTAGTACAAGCTAACAAAGTAACTATTCCCTATTCTAATAGTCAAACAAGAAGTTATGCATATGATACTGAAAGACAAGTATACTTAAGATATATGAATCACAATGCTCATATCGATAGAGATAGTAAAGAACAATATCATTATAAAAATATTATTATTATCAAGGTTAAAAAATAAAACTTTAGATAGTTATGGTAGGCAAGACTTGGATACCACAGGTACTAAAGAAGCATATTATATAACAAATGGATATGCCATACCAATAACTGCTAAGAAAGATTCAAGAAGTGGTAAAACTATCTATAGTTATATGGATGGCAGTAGGGTTAAATTAAATGATGGAAACACATTTATTCAAATAGAACCTGTTAATATGACTCCATCATTTGAGTAATATTAAGGTAGGTAGTAGTATGTATGAATGGTTAAATTTAGAATTATTAGATTATAAAAATAAAGATGACATATGGGACTTGATAAACTTATTTGAAGATGTATCATTCCAAAAATATAGTGAATTACCACCAAGTGTCCCTTTGTCTTTCTTATTCAAAAATATAGAGAAATTAATGGTAATAAATCACATAAACCAATTGGATTCATATTTCTAGAAACAAAAGATATCACTAGTAATGACTTATATATACATTTTGGTATAACTGAAAAAGAAAGAAACAAAGGTTATATGAAAAAGCACTTTATATTCTAAATCATAAACTAATAGGTAATACAATGGAACAAGAAGAAGATTTAAAGGATTATGAAAGATTATTAATCTCTTCTAAGATCATAGCAATTAATGAAGAAAATAATCCTAAAATAGAAAGTTTATTAACCAATAACAGTTACTATATAAGTAACCAAGCCTATTATTTAGGATTTAATGAAAGAAAAAAGTTACTCATAAAATAGTAACTTTTTTAATATGATTTTTTTGAACATTCTTATTTATTTCAATATTTCTATTAGTTAATATATCAGGATATTCTGACACTTTTAAAGTTTCATTCATATATATTCTATTATCATTTCTATTATTTAATAATTGCAAATAGTCAGTAGAAATATTATAATTATTAGCAATTGTATCTAGAGTTTGACCACTTACAACTCTTGTTATTAAATCAAATTTATTTGATTCTTTAACATATTCTTGAAATCTAATTAAACCTTCAGTAAGAGAATCGGTAAACTTATTAACATCAGTATTTGCATCTACTGCTATTGTTGCAAAACGACTTGCCCCCTTTTCTCCTAAAGAATTTTCAATTGGAGATTCTTTTTAATGTTGGATAACCACTATCATTATACCCTTTTATACCACATTGAATATCCATATCAACTAAACCGTTTCTTTTAAACAACTATTAAGGCTTACTGCTAATGGATCTGTTTGGTTATCCCTTTCATTATATTGACCAATAACTTTTGTTTTACCATCATTATTGTAATCAAGTAAACTTATATAAGTTTCACTACCATTCATATTTTCAATACTATAAGAATCGACAACAGTCTCCACAGAAACACCTTCACTTGCTAATTTATCTGAAAGAGAATTTATAAAACTGTCTTGTACCCCATCATTTACTAAAACAATATTTAAGTTATTTAAGTCTGTAATATCAGCATAAATAGTATCATCTGTTGCTACTGTATCAGTAGTAATTACAGGTTCATCATCCCTAGCTCTAGTATGACTATTATATGCAATGGAAGCACCAGTCAAAGCAACAGCAAAAACAGCCATACCTACTCTTGTCCTAAACCTTCTTCTAGCTCTAGCTTTTCTTTGAGCTATTAATCTTTTTTTTTTCTTATTCAAATCAATTATTTTAGATTGATTTACTTCTAAATTTCTTATCATAATATCACCTATCTCTTTTCACTAATAATTGTTAAAAGTTTTATAATTTCACCAAACCATATATTGAAGAACAAAATACAAACTAGCTAACCAAAACAATAATGTCAAAAGCAAGATTATACTCTGTATTAGTACATGTTTTAAATAAAGTTGATGTTTCTGTACAAGCTGGGAAAATATTACCCTTAAAATAATACCAGTTATAAAGAAGAAAACAAATAATAGATAAGCTAGTTTTTTGATAAAAGTTATGTTCCCTCGTCTTTGTTACTTCTTTACTAATCTTCTTTAATTTAGGAAGTGGTTTTTTTTTCTATTTCTATCTCATCAAATAAATCTTTCATTATTTATCACTCTCCTCTTCTTTTTTAATTTTTTCTTTTTAGAAGAAGAAGATACTTTCATATCATCATATTCTTTATATAAAGATATATATCTAGCAAATAGAAAGTAGAATAAAACTTCTAGTAAAAGGAAATAACTATACTTTCAAATGATGTTGAATTAATAAGTGCTACTACTAAATGAACAACTAATAAAGTAGTAATTAAATAGAAATATTGTTCATTCTTTAACTCTACTATTACACTAGTACTTAAATGAAGTTCCTTACCAATTACTGTATTTGAGATAAAAGCATATAGAAAATAAATTGTAAATAGTATATTAATTCCCAACTGCAAAAGAAAGCTAAACCAAATGATTGAAATACCGTAAACATACTAGCTAAGGTTATTAAACCAAAGAATACAAGCATAATTACATTTAAATGATCAAAGTATTTTTTTTCCCCACTTTAAAATGAAGCATGACAAAATAGATTAAAAGTTAAAACATAAATACTATTATGATTTAAAATAGATCTAATAATATCAGATGTTCCTAATTGACTATTAATTGCAAATGACTGTGATAAAATTATTAACACTATTAATAAACCAATAATAACATAAGTAACCATTCGTGGACTATCAAACCAATCTTTTTTTTCTTTATTATTTTTCATATATACACCTTCTTTTTATTTAATATTAATTAGTAACTTCTCTTATTTTAGTTTTTCTTCTATACACTTTTTTACTTACTAATTTATAATCTTTTTTCTATTTCCTTAAGACTGTCATATTTCTTATTTTTTCTTTTCGTTTAGCATAGTAACAAGTAAATCTTTTTCATAATAATTATCAAGAACTAGTTTTCCATTCTTTGAAAGATTATAAATTGTCTTACTATCATTAGCTTCATATTCTTTATCATCATTCCAATCAGTTACTCTATAAAGAGTATAACTTTTATTTCCTACTAATTCCCTATCTATTAGATATTCTCCACATTTAAGTGTTACTTTTTTACCTTCTTTTTAAGAATTCTACTTTAGATTCATAAAGGTCACAGTTCTTACCATTGAAAGGATTTTTAATTGGTGATATCAAATCTAACTTTAACATCTCATATAAATATATTGTACCTTCGTCTTTGAAATTATAATTAATAGCATTCATAGCCATTACTCTAGCATTAAAGTTAAATACTTGATATTTTTCTTTATTACTTAGCTTAAATTGCTACTAACAAAATAGTGGTTAAACAAACAAACAGCTACTGTTAAAAATTCATATGCTCCAAAATCCTTTATTATTTTTTTCTTCTTTTTTCTTATTCTTTTTCATACGCCAACAACTTTCTTTCAAAATTATCATCTACTAATTTTATGGTATCAACACTAACTTTTAGTGATGATGTATAGTCGCCCTTAAAGAAAAAGATTTCTTGCTCTATTAATTCCTTCTTCGATATCTTCATGAAGAGGAATATATCTATTGCCATAAACAATAGCCATTTCACTCATCTTAGCAGTTTTGATCATTGAAACAGTTGTATTATAAAGTTTTAAAACTAAATCTCTAGCTGTATCTACTCTAGTATTTAATGTTTTAATAGCAATTGGTTTTTTAGATAATTCTTTTATTACCTCTAAGATAGCTTCATTAGCTTCACTAAGTTCAACAAAGTATCTATCTTCAATAACTGGTAATTTATACTCTCGCATTTTTTCTTTACATTCTTTTTAAGAGTCTTTCAATCTCTTCTAGTTGTTCTCTTGCTCTTTGTTCATCTTCATACATATTACCAAGTGATTTTAAAGCAATATCTAGAGTTGATTCTACTTGTTTTAATCTATTAGATAACTTTTTCTACTTCATCATTAACACTAGAGTAAGGTGTCGCTTTATTCTTTACTTTTCTAGCATCTTATGATGATCATCTTTTATAACTATTAAATCTTTATTAACCTCATCTATTATTTTTACATCTTCTTTATTTAAATCATACATATTCTCAATATCATCTAATTGTTCATATATATCGGTTACTAGTTTAACTGTTTTATTTAGTTTCTTTTCAAAATCCTTACTTGCTTCTTCATATACTTTTCGTGATAATCTTTCTTTTTCAAAGGCCACAAAAATACTATCTAAATAGTCTAATATTGTCTTAAGTTCAAACATACAGTCTTCTAAGTTTAAGACTTTAATTCTATCTAGAATAACACTTACATTCTTTTTAGCTTCCGCCATATTATCATCAATACTTAAAAAGTCTAATGGATAGCCATCGCTTTCCATCTTTTCTTTAGTATCTTCTATTTCTTTTATTCTCTTAGGAATCATTTGTTTACACATCAATAGTAAATCTGGTACTTCTTCAATTACTATTTCCATATGTTCAAGCATTGTATCTAATGCCTTTTACAATATGAACTACATCTGTATATTGATTCTGATCCATTGCTGTTTCAAACTCTAAGAATCTTTTTTTTCAATATTTTCAAGTTGTAATTCTATTGCCTCTGCCATTTCTTCATAGAGATTTTTTATGTTCTTGATATTCTTTATTTAATTCTCTATATTTCGTTTTCAATTTAGTAATTATATTTCGATACTTTTCTTCACTTAAGAGTAATTCCTTTAACCTGATCTAATAAATAGTTAGCGCGTTCTCTAGCTTTTATAAAGTCCTATCTCACACTTATTAATTTTACTCTTAGCAAGATTATATTCCTTTTTATCAATCAATGTATCAAGTTCAATTAACAAATCATCTATTTTGGGAAGTTCTTCTTCTTTAATATAAGCAAATTCCTCTTGCCATTTCTGATATTTTTCTTCCATTTTTTCATTCTTTAATGATTGGTTCTAGTTTAGAAAGTTCAAGAAGCACAGGGGTACTTCCAATTAAGTTTTTTTTCTGTATCTAAATTTTTGCATAATTTTAAATAATAGTTTTTCCTTTTTTTTCTCTTTAAAACAACGATAAGCACAATAATAAGAATGATTACAATTAAAATTCCGGTCAAAACATATAGTAATGTTCCTTTCATATAGCTCACCACCTACTATTTAATAATACCATAATCCTAGTTTTTTTTAGCTACAAATATTTGACAAATCTACAATTTTATATTACAATAAATCTGCAATTTTACTTGAACAGCAATATTTCGCCTTTTTATATGTGTTTTTTGAAAGTTTCAAGTACCTTCGTTGCTGTGAAGCGAAAGAACAAAACAAAACTCCCATAGAAAGTGTTGGAAATAATTTTTCAAGAAGATGCAATTTATTAAAAGAAAGGAGAATTTTAAAATGGCAAGATATACAGGACCTAGTTACAAACAATCTCGTCGTGTTGGTTTTTCTTTAACTGAAACTGGTAAGGAATTAGCTAAACGTCCTTATGGACCTGGTCAACACGGTAAAGATAGAAAAGGTAAACCTAGTGATTACTCTAATCAATTAAAAGAAAAGCAAAAATTACGTTTCATGTATGGTGTTAACGAAAAACAATTCCGTAAGACATTTGATGAAGCTAGTAAAATAGCTGGAGTTCACGGTACTAATTTCTTAATCTTACTTGAATCTCGTCTTGATAACTTAGTTTATCGTATGGGATTTGCTACTACTCGTCGTGGAGCTAGACAACTTGTAAATCATGGACATATTACTGTTGATGGTAAGAAGGTTGATATTCCTTCATATAGAGTTAAACCAGGAAGCAAGATTGCTTTAAAGGAAAATTCTAAAGATCATAAAGCTGCACTTGACGCTGTTTCTAAAGGCTACTAAACGTGTAGAATATGTTACTTTTGACGAAAACAAATTAGAAGGAACTTACGTTAGATATCCTAAACGTAGTGAATTAAATTCAGATATCAATGAATCATTAATCGTTGAATTCTATAACAAGTAAAAAGACTTATTAACAAAGTCTTTTTCTTATGATATAAATATAGCATCAGTGTACTTATTAATAATAGATAGTACACTTTTTTTCTGCTATAATTAAAAGTTTTTTCCTTCTTTATATTTGTTATTAATTTCTTCTATAAAAAGAAGTAACATTTTCTTCTAATTCTTTATCTAAAAGCATCAACTTTATTTACTATAACCTTATCTCCTACTAATAATAAAGCTGTTCCAAAAGAAGCTATAGAAGTATCAGTATAACAATAATCAATTGAAATACCTTTCATCGTTAGAGCAAAAACTCTAGCCATTCTTATTCCTTTTCTCACTTAAAGGAGGATTTTTTCTACTGATAAGTCTTTAGCAAATGGTTCTAGTAAATAATATTTCATTATTTAACTATCTTTCCATTTTTATTATATTTCAAAAGTAAAGGGATTAAATCTTTATTATTACCACCTAGTTCTTTAGAAGATGTTTGTCCAACAATCGTATAACCATTTTTTGTTACTAACATATCACTAAAGTAAATATCTCTACTACCAGTCTCTGTTTTTTTAGTAATTTCTTCTCCATCTTTCTTATATTTAGCAAAGATACCACTATATCTAAAGACATTATAAGAATCAGTTGATTCTTTTTTATCCTTCTTAGCTGTATGACCAATAGCTACTATATTATCACCATCTACAACTACTTTATTAAATCTAGCAGAACTATTAACTCTATATCTCTTTTCATATTTGATATTACCATCTTTATCATATCTTAGTAAGACAGCTTCTGTTTTCTTATCTTTATCATCTGCTTCTATATTAGTTGTTTTTCCACCTACTACTACAAAGTCATCATCTATTTTAGCGATTGATGAGAAACCAACTACATCAGTATATTCATAAGTCTTAATAAATTCTTTTTCACCAGTCTTACTAAATTTAGCAAAGAATCCATATCTAGTAGCATCTTTTCCTACAAGATAAATTGCATCATCATCTACTACTACATCATTAAATATAGCTGATTTACTACCACCATAATTAGTGCGCCATTTTCTCTTTTAAATCAAAGTCATATTTAACCATTATGGCGCCACCATTAGGATCATTTCCTATAGTCATATTTTCTAAAATACTTTGTCCTATAACTAAATAGCCATCATCCATTACTACTACTTTAGTAAACTTAGTATCACCTGCTATTTGTAAAGTCTTTTGTTTTTTATTTGTTTACCATTTTTATCATAAGTAACAATTAACCCATCTTTGTTTTTTCTTTAACTTGAGTCTTAGTATAAGCAGCAGAACCTACAGCAATATAACCATCTTTAGTTTGTTTAGCATCATAGAAATAAGAATCATATCCTTTAGTATAAGCACTCTCAAATACTATTTTCTGGTTTTTATCATATTTTACTAACTTAGCTTTTTGATAGTCTTTACTATATTCATTGTATTTACTTTTTTTAAAGTCACTACTACCACTACCTAAGTAACCATCTTTTAGTTTTTCAATTGAACTTAAGGTATCAACATAAACAGTATTATTATTAGCTTTGATGAATTTTAACTCCTATATAAATACCTTCTACTACTATAATAGCAATACACACTATAACCAAAAATTTTAACCACTTTAATAATTTTTTATTCTTTTCCATCTTTTCACCTACTTAAATACTATAATGAAGTACTTTTTCTTTCCTCTTCTAATTATAATATATTTATCTTCAATTGCAACTTCTTTTGTAACATAAATTCTAAATCTGTTATTTTTTTACCGTTTATGCTAATACTTCCATTAGTAATAAATTCACGAGCTTCTCTTTTACTTTTACAAATCCCCATTTCTACTAATAAATCTACTAATAGATATTCTTTATCTATTTCTTGTTGTTCTATTCCCTTTAAAGGCTTGTTCTATTTCTTTAGAAGTTAAAGATGCTATATCACCACTAAATAATGATTCACTTATCTTAACCGCTTGTTTATATGCTTCTTCTCCATGAAGATATGTTATTACTTCATAAGCCAATCTCTTCTGAGCAATTCGTTTTTCTGGTGTTTCATTATGTTCCTTCATAATAGATTCTATCTCTTCTTTATTTAAGAAGGTATATTTCTTAAGATATTCTTCCATCATTATATCTTCAAAGTTTAATATATATTGATACATTTCATAGCTAGTAGTCTTTTCTTCATCTAACCATAAAGCATTTCCATAACTCTTACCTAATTTCTTACCAGTAGAATCAACAATTAAAGGTACAGAAAAAGCGTATACTTCTTCATTATTTAATTTTCTTATTAATTCTATTCCTGTAGTTAAATTACCCCATTGATCAGATCCACCAAACTGTAAATCAGCTCCATAATGGTCATGAATATATTTAAAAGTCATATCCTTGAATTAACATATAAGAAAATTCAGCATAAGAAATACCAATATCCATTTGTCTTTTTTACTAAATCTTTATTAATCATATAAGAGACATTTACATACTTTCCAACATCTCTTAAGAAATCAATATATTTGTAATCTTTAAACCAATCATAATTATTAACAACCAAAGTATCTTTACCAAATAATTTTTGCATTTGAGCTTTTATCTTAACAAAGTTACTTTCAATAACTTTAATATCAGCTTTTTCTCTTTCTCCAGTTGCCTCTAGGGTCTCCAACTCTTCCTGTAGCACCTCCTACTAAGATTATTGGTTTATGTCCTGCTCTTCTTAATCTTTCAGCAACTAAGAAAGTAGGAAACTGTCCAATATGAAGGCTATCAGCTGTAGGATCTGCCCCTATATAGAAAGTCATTCCACCTTTATTTAATTTTTCTTCTAACTCTAAAGATGTCACATCTTTAATTAAACCTCTCCATTTTAAATCTTCATATAATGTCATATTTATTCATCCTTAAAATATAAAAAGTTTCTACAAATATAAGGACGGATATCATCCGCGGTACCACCTTATTTCATAGAAACTATGCTCTTAATAGATTAACGCTCTAACACGAATCTTTCTCCCAATGTGTATTTCATCTAAAACATTATCTTAGTTCCCACCAACCACTAAGTCTCTTAAATAATTATTCTAAACTACTATCATTCTTCACAGAAATCTAGAACTACTATAACATTTTCTTATGAAGATAGCAATAGTTTTAACCTTATTTTACAACAAATGGACTAAGTGCCGAACCATCACCTTTAGTTATCAATGTATCAGCTCTTAGGTTGATAACTGGGCGGACACCGAAGGAACTCGTCACGTCACTCCACGGAGTCAAACTGCCTGATGGCATCACAGCCCAAACGCTCGCATACGAGCTGTTAGAAAAGAAATTAGACGGAGAGAGCGTCCAGAAGTACTTTCCATTATATAGATAATAATTACTATTTGGTGAGTATCCTCCATTATAGTAAGCTTTTCCTCCAGCTAAGGCTATCTCATCTGCTGTTATTAATGCAACCGGATAATTTAACTTAGCACTCGCATTAGACATTTTAAATTTATCATTATCACCACTACATTTTAAACTTGGTTTTTTATTATCTTGTAAACGATTATATGATCCATATATAGTTGTTGGTGTTGTTAAATAACCAGAACCACTTGTTATACTTCTATCACTACAAAATGTTTCATCTGCTACTTTTGAGGTATAACTTGTCATATTTGTTTTATACCAATTATCTAGTTTTGTTTTAATTGGTGAATCTGTCTTATTAGTTTGAGTTATTAATAAACTATTCGAACTATAACTTATTGGTTGGACTATCATTTGGGTAGCACTATTATACCCAACGATTTTATATACTACATTACAACTCATATTTAAGCAGCTATATAACTGATTATTTACTATCTCATCATGATTATCATTCCATGTTAGTTGTTTTATATCTCCTGTTAACGTAAATTTCTTTGTTGAGGTATCAAATGTATAACCAGTACCAAAATTATATTTTTGCGTATTTGTAAACCAGTCATAACCTGTTGTTCCATTATTCTCATGAAGTGAAAAGTCTTCATTATATTTATATCCCACATAGGTTGGATCCCAGTATTTACTATTGAATTGTGATTTACCTATAGTTACATCTTCACCTGTATCACTTGTTTTCTTCCCAGAATAAATCATTCTAACACTTCCATCACCATTACGTCTTATTATTCTCCAGATAAATCCTGCAAAAAGATACATAGTTATTTTTTACCGCTCCTCTATAATAATAACTTTCTCCTTCATCATCTTCTGCCATGAAAAGTCCTTCATCTGTTGTTGCTGTTTTACTAAAGTCTGGTGTTCCTTTGGCTTTGATATTAGTTTATCAGTTGTTTTTTCATGACTATTTATTACTAACATACAATCTGATAACTTAGTAAATCCATTATCTAAACAATAAGTATCTCCTACTCTATTACTTGTACTACTGACTACTATTTTACTTTTGTAAACTTTATCTTGAACACTATTATCAGCATCTGATGATATCCAAAGATATAACTTATACGTTACAGATTTTCCAGTTGCTAATGATGTTTCATCTACTATTCTATAAGTTGATGTACCTAAGTCTTTTAACCTCTTTATACCTGAATCATAACCATCAGAACCAGTTAATCTCATCTTTAAATAATTTGTATCTAATGTATTAGCTAATTCTTCTTCATTAGACACTGTATAATAAGCATTAATATCTCCACCATTTGTTATAGTAAAAGTATAAGGTGTTGTATTCATGCCATTTTCATCAGTCATTGGCATAGCATTATTCATAGTAATTGCATTGCCTTCAGTAAAGTCTACTTTTAAAGTACCTACCTGCATACTTAATTTATCACCTTTAAATGATTTAGTAAGTAAGGCATAACTACTACCTATAAGTGTGATTATACTTATTAATATTAAAACTATTAAGACTATTATTTTCTTATCTTTCATATGCTAATCATCCTTTCATTCTTAGCATTTCTAAAAATTACACACTTATACCTTTGACAGTTTGATATTACTGCTCTCATTCTGTCCACTACCCTTCTATCTAATAAACGCAAAAAAGATAGGACTAATCTTATAGTTCTATCTTTTCTACTACACAATAAAAGAAAGTAGTTTGACTACTTAAGACCCCCCCATGTTAACTAGCTGTAAACTTAATATATTCATGGACGGCACCTCTACTTTCTTAAATACTTTTATTTTCCGGCTGCTTCTAATTTTTCTAATACTTCATTAGTAACATCAATAGCTTTAAGACGCATATCTTCTGCTGCTTGTTCTAAAACAGGAGTTCCTTTTTCTACAGCAAGATTAACTAGTTCTTGACATTTTTTTCTTGATATCTGCAGCTTTCTTCTTGGCAATCTTCAAAGCCTTTTCTTTATCAAGATCTTCTAATTCTTCTTTAATTTCATTTACTTTTCTTTCAAAAGTTTCTTTAACTTCTTCCATATCGATATCCTTAGCTTTATTAACTAATTCATCCATCTTTTCTTTTTAGTTCTTTTCTAGTTTCACTACCTTTTTTTAGGAGCGAATAAAATACCTAATCCTGCTCCAATAGCAGCTCCTGCAATGAACTTACCTATTCCACTTTTCTTTTTTTCACATCTCATATTCTACATCCTCCTTTTTCTGTTTTCTTTTTTTTTACCAAACTTTTTAATTGTCCCCATTATTGTTGATGCGATAGTATCAGTAACAACAGTTGCTTTAGTAGTAATAAAATCCATTACATTAAACAATCCACTCATAGAATCCATTTTCTTTTCTAAATCATCTAATAGTGTATTAATTCTAGTAACTGTTTCTAATGATCTAATACCTAGTATAATTAATACAATAATAAGAACAATTAGAAGACAATACATTACTACTGGTAAAAACACATTGACAAATTCCATAACTAATCTTCCTTTCTCTATTATAACTAATTTTCTTTAGTATCATCATACATTGAATCAAATAAATCAAATAAATTATCTTCTAGTTCTGGTTCAGTATCTTCTTTATGTCTTAAATCACTTCTTCTGCCAGTTTTACGTTCATGAGAAATATCCTTATAGTCAACATTATATTCTAATCCTAAATCTTCAAAATATTCCTCAGCATCCCCTACAGTTACCTTTGGAACAGCAGGAGTATTATCAGTAATATCTTCTAACATAGAATTAGTATCTGCTTCTTCCTCACTAATTTCCTTATATATTTTTTCTATCATCTAAATAGTCATCATCTTTTTTTTTTTCTTTAGCACTAGATGTTAACTCTTCATCAAAAATATCATCACCGCCACCATAAGCTTTAGCGCGAACACTATCAACATCTAATTTTCTTGATGAATAGCTACCACTTATTCTAACTTCCTTCTTTGTCGGAACTTCTTCTTTTTTTCACCAGAATCAATTAAGCCATAAATTGGTGAAATAACTGGCGATGGATGGAAAGTTTTCTTTGTTTCTTTCTTTTCATAAGTTCCATAGCTATCAATTTTTATTTCTTCTTTTTTAGCTCCATAAGGAAGCTTCTCAGGCTTTTTTTCCACAGGTCTTGGTGGATAAGCTGGATGAAAGTCTTCTTGGTACTTCTCTTCTTTCCACAGGTTTTGGTTTCTCCTCAACTCTTGTAGGCGTTTTTTCTCTAATATCAACAAAATCATCTTCACTAATAGCTGGAAATTTAAAAGTCTTCTTTTCTTCTTTTGGTAATTCTTCTTTTACTTCATCTTCTTCAAAGACAGCTTCTTCCCTTCTTTCTCTTCTTGTCTCTGGTAAAACTATCTTCTTAGCAATAGGCTTTTTTCCTTTTTATCTTTTTCTTTTACTTCTACATACTCTTCTTCAAAAAGAGCATTCTTTAACTTATCTAGTATTTTCACTTTATTCACCTCATTATTCTGTCTCATCAATATCTATTTTATCTTCATCTGTATTCTTTTCTGTGTAACCTTCATAAGTACCATACTTTTCTTCATAATCAAGATAACTTTCTTTAGTCTTTTCATTACCTTTAGGTTTCATTACATTGTAAGTTTCTTCTTTATAATTAAGAACTTTAGTACCAATTAAAGTATCTAAAACTACTCGGTTATATGATATTGAAGTTAAAATAGAACTCATATATGGTAATACTTCTTTTATCTCTTTTTTCTTTAACTATCGCTTCTATTTTTCCATAATTATACATAAATTCAATAAAATATGAATCATCTTTATCAAGCTTAGTTATCTCCAAGATAACCACTCTTACCATTATAATTTAATTTTTTTAGAATAGTATGCATCCTTATTAACTTTATAATCCAACTTCTCTTTATTATAATAACGAATTACATCACTATAGAAATAATAACTTCTATTTTTTCTCATCAAGTAAAACAGCATTATAATCTTTCTTAGAGGTAAATCTTATCCCTTTTGGAATATAGTATTTATATCCATCATAAACAACATTATAATGTTTATTATTTTCCTTAAGTAATATTGGTAATAAAGAATCTATACTTTTATTAGAGAGATTACTACACCCTGTTATTATAAAACAAAGAAGGGAAAGAAATAGTATCTTCTTTTTCATATTTCACCTACTCTTAACTTATTATAGCAAATAATATAAACTTTTTAAATCACTTTTTCTGCAAAAAAATGATAAATATTTGCACCTTTTCCCCTGAATTTACTCTCATATTCGGTCATTATTAAATCAGGTGACTGATAATTAAATGATACATCGTTTAATAAGTAACCCATATCACCAAGTGATTCTACTGAATACAAGAAAAAATCCCTATTATCAGTTCTAACTTCTATCCTTTGTTTATCTTTAAATATATTTTGATATTTTTCTAAGAATACTCTACTAGTTAATCGCCTATTTTCATGTCGATTTTTAGGCCAAGGATCAGAAAAGTTTAAATATATTTTATCTATTTCATGGTCAAATAAATCATCAATTAAGTTAGCATCATATTTAATTAAAATTAGATTATCTAACTTTTTCCATCTTCAATATTGCTTTAGCCATAATACTATCAAATCGCTCAATTCCAATAAAGTTTATATCTTTATACTTCTTAGCATTTTCATAAATAAACTGTCCTTTGCCCATTCCTATTTCTAGATAAATAGGGTTATCATTACCAAATAATTCATTAAATTTACCTTTATATTCTTTAGGATTATTCATTAGAAAGGAACAATTATCAAGTATTTCTTCTTTATTTTTTACATTTCTTATACGCATATTATCACTTCCCAGTTAATAGTTTAACACATGTATTAATAAGTTTGCATATAATAAAGCGAAAGGAATGAATAAATATGATGAATCAAATGCCACCTTATAATATGTTCCCACCTGCTTTTTGATCCTAATCAAGGACAAGGTAGTGGAATGGGAAGTAATTGTCAGGAAAAAATACAAATGTTAGAAAGTCAAATTAATAGAATGGAAAGACAACTTAGAAGATTAGATAATAGACTTAGTAACTTAGAAAATAATCTAATAACTCCTTACTCTAGTCAAAAATACTGGATATGGTAGTGCAAATAATAAATATATGATGTAAAATAGTGTAGACAGTGTTGTCTACCTTTTGTTAAGAAAGAAGTGATTAGATGCTTATAGTAGGAAGTTATAATCTTCAAAATAAATTTAAATTAAGGAAATATAATGGTAGATTCAATAACCAAGATAATGTTGTTTTTTATTAAAGAAGTTTCTAGATGAAATGGAAAATATAGATATCCATTATTAGTTTTAAAAAGTATGATGAGGCTAACAGTATAATCTGTAAAGAGACTGTAACAGAATGTAAAACTTGTCATTTACCTTTCTTACCTAATGTTATACCAAGAATTCTAACCAAGGCTTATATTGATACTAAAGAGTTTGGATTAATTACTTTTTATAACACTCATTTATCAGTTAAGAATGATAAGGTTAAGAAAAAACAATTAGATTTCATTCTAGATAATATAAAAGAAAGAAACTAATCCCGTAATTTTAACTGGTGACTTTAATATGACAATTACGAAATCCACTTTTTAAGGAATTTATTAATGAGTTAGAGGAAATAGACATTAAAAGAGTAAATGTCTTAGAAAAGACTTATAAAACACATAATAAAAATAATGCCATAGACCATATTTTTGTAAGTAAAAAAATGAATATTTTAAAGTATAAAGTTATAAAGGATGATAAGTATAAAGACTTTAGTGACCACTATCCAATTATTGTCTTTTTAAATAGAGTAAAATAACTATATCTGGATATACTAAAATTGACTTTTAGCAAGGAAAATACTATACTTTTTAAGTAGAAATGAGGAAATAATTATGAAGTTAAAAAGAATTAAATATAGATAAATTTGATGAGTTTGTGAGAAATAATAAATATAAGAGTCATTTTTACAATCAGCAGCTTGGGGAGAGTTATCAAAAGAAAAAAGGAACCTTACACCATATTATTTAGGATTAGTTGATGAAAAAGATAATATCTTAGCTGCTACTTTACTTTTACAAAAACATCTTCCTCTTAAATTATGTTATTTTTATGCTCCTCGTGGTTATGTTATTGATTTTAATGACTTTGAATTACTTAAAAGTTTTACTAAAGAATTAGTTTCATTTGCTAAAAAAAGAAAAAGGCTATTTATATTAAGTTAGATCCTGATATTATTTGGCAACGAACTAAATATGATGGCGAAATCATTTTAGAAGAAGCGAAAGAGAAAAAGATAATGAATAGTTTACTAAAACTAGGATATCACCATTTAGGATTCACTAAAAATTTTGAAACTAGACAACCCGTTATACTTTTAGAATAGATTTAAACAAGATTTAGAAGAAATTGAAAAAGCACTTTTCTAAGACTACAATGCAAAGAATTAATAAATCTTTAAAATTAGCTACAGAAGTAGAGATTGGTAGTGAAAAAGATTTAGGTGAATTTTATCAATTAATGATGTTAACAGAAGATAGAAAAGACTTTGTCTCATACCCTTTTGAATATTATGAAACTCTTTATCGTTTATTTAAGAAAACTGATGATGTATTTTTATTCTTAGGTAAAGTTAATCTTGAAAAGATTATAAGTATTTTAGAGAATGACTTAGCTGATGTTAAAAAAGAATATGATAATGAGAAGGAAAAAACATCCAAGAGTGCTAAGAATAAGCAGAAAGAATTATTAAGAAGAAAAAGATAAATTAACGGAAGACTTAGAAAAGTATAAAAAGATAGAAAAAAAAGTATGGTAAAAGTAATAACTTTATCTGCTCACATGATTGTAACTTATGGTAATAAAGCATGGGTATTATATGCTGGTAACCATAATTTATTAACAGAGACCTATACCAATTATCATACTTATTATGAACACTTAAAAGTTCTGTAAAGAAAGAGGAATTGAAATATATGATCAATTTGGAACGATAGGTGATTTATCTAAAGATAATCCAAGACTTGGTCTACATGAGTTTAAGAAAAAGTTTGGTGGAGACTATATTGAATTTATGGGTGAATTTGATTATGTCTTAAAAGCCTCTTTACTACTTTGCTTTTTACTAAACTTGTACCAATCTATCGAAATTATATTAAGAAAAGAAAGAAGAAGGAGTTAAAAGATGAAGTTAGAAACATTAACAATTAAAGAATTTACTAATTGGGCTATAAAAAGTGATGAAATAACCTTTTCATCAAACTAAAGAATGGGCTGACTTAAAAAAAAAGAATGGTTGGAAGGCTTATTATGTAGGATTAAAAAGATAAAAAAGAGATTAAAGCAGCTAGTTTAATTTTAGCTAAAGAAATACCGGTCATTAAAAAGAAAATGTTCTATGCTCCTCGAGGTTTTTTAATTGATTATCATGATTTAGAACTACTTACTACCTTTACTATGGAAATAAAGAAATGGGCTAAAAGAAAAAAAAGGAATATTCATTAAAATAGATCCTTACGTTATGTATAAAGAACATGATTTAAATGGGGACTTAGTTAAAGATGGTATTGATAATAGTGATACGGTTGATAATTTAAAGTCTCTTGGCTATCATCATTTTGGTTTTAATCTAATGCAAGATACCCTACAACCTAGATGGATGCATACTATAACTGTTAAGAATCGTTCTTTAGATGATGTTATGAAAGATATGGAATCTAAGACTAGACAGATTTTAAGAAAAAATGAAAGACTTGGTGTTAAGTCAAGAGAAATAACTAGAGATGAGATTAAAATATTTAAAGATATTATGCAACATACTGGGGAAAGAAGGGATTTCATTGATAGACCACTTTCTTATTATGAAAATATGTGGGATACTCTTCATGACTCTGGCATTTTAAAAATTTTAGTAGCAGAAGTTGATTTTGATGAAGAGATTAAAAATACTAAAGATGAGATTAAGAAGTTAGAAACTGCTATTAAAGAACGTGAAGAAAAGTTTAATAACAAAAGATATACCGATGAATGAAAAGAAATATAATGCTAATCAAAAGAAGGACAAAGAAGAAATTGAAAGACTTGAAAAAAATATAGAAAAGTCTAAATCAATGAAAAAAAAAGAATATGGTGCTAAACCTATCCTTGGAGGTATTCTCTTCTTAATCTATGGAAATGAAGTTTTATCTTTATTTGGTGGTAGTAAAAAAGAATTAATGTCTTTCCAGTCTGCTTATACACTTCACTTTGAAGGAATAAAATATGCTGTAGAACATGGTTATGATACTTATAATTTTTATGGTATTACGGGAGATTTTAGTAAAGATAATCCTTTACTTGGACTATATTTATTTAAGAAAAGTTTTGGTGGACAAGTTGTAGAGTTAATTGGTGAATTTGATCTTATCATTAGTAAGTTTTGGTATCATACTTATAATATTAGTTTTAATCTATATCATAAATTAAAGAAGTTAAAAAATCATAAAGTAAAAATCTCTGTACAAAACAGAGATTTTTTTCTATTTATGTTTTCTAAGTGTCATAACTTTTTGATAAGCTTGATCATAAACATCTAATTGACTTTTCTATACTGTATTTTCTTCAAGTAATTGATTAAGTTGTAGTTCCATCAGTTGATTTTTCTGTTTTTCTTCAGCTAATTCTAACTCTAATTGATTTGCTCTAACATTAAGTTCATTATTTCTAGCTTCCATTACAGAATAGCATTGTTTTCCAGAATCACTAATTAAGCCAGTACATAAACTGTCATTACAAACATCTATTAATGTCGAAATAATCTCAGGAATATCAGAATCTCCACAAATTTGACCTATGGTATTACTATCAAGTGGAGTTCCACTCTTAATACAATCAGATAACAGTCTTAAAACATTTAAATTAAGTATTTTATCTTCTCTAACATTTTTGAACTTATTAATAGTAAATGCATAATCTCTAGCAACAGCAGGAGTAGCAGAATACTTTTGAGATATATTTATTATATTATTAAGTATATATTCCTTTTCCGAAAGAGGAAAAAAAGCATTAACTTTATAATCATGATATGGATTATTAATATTAAGCAAATGTGGATAAGTTATTTCTTGTTCCTAGCTACTCTATTCATAAATTCATCAAATTTTTCTTTATCATCATATAATCTAGATGTTGCAGGATTGTATACATTATCATTCTTTACCAATCCTAAAACTATATAATTAGAACTTTTTTTTTCTAATAACATAATAATCACAAACATCAGGTACATTTATAGACTGATATGTTTTTCATTATCATATTTTATAACACAATATATATCATCAGTTCTAACAGAAAGGTTATCTTTAAAGACTGAGAGTTTTTGATCAATAGAATCAGAAAACATATTTTCCATACTAATTGTTTTACTTACAAGTAAATTTTTGAAATACATATGGTTTTTTTAATACATATTTTAATTTATCATAACTAACTGCATCTTTTTCTAAACTTATTAGTCATATTTAAATAAGAAAGATTAATTCCCAATAAATGAGCAATACTAGCTTCTGGAAATCTAATATTTAATATATCCCCATTACCTAGATACATATCAACCCTATTATTCTTTATATCTAATTTTTCAAACCAATTTACACGTTCATTTATTTTATCAATGATTTCATTATATTTAGCAATATCAACGCTCATAATCTTCCCTCCTTACAAATATTGCATATTATACTATAAAATTCATAATTTGTAAATAAGAACTAAAGCATATTTTTTTCTTTTTAAGAATAATAGCAACTATAATAGATAGTAAGAAAGATAATCCTAATAGAAAATAGAAAGAGTAAGGATTATGAGAAAATTTTCCAAAACTTACATTCATCCCCCATAAAAGAAGCTACCATAGTAGGAATAGATACTACAATTGTAATACCTGCTAAGAATTTCATGATACCATTTAAATTATTTGAAATAACGGTAGCTACTGTATCCGTTGTACTACTTAAAATCCCACGATATAAGTCTGCCATATTGCTAGCTTGACTATTCTCAATAATAGCATCATCTAGTAAATCTTCATCTTCTATATACATTTCTATGACATTGCCTTCTTTATCTTATCAAGGACTACTCCATTACTTTGTAAAGCGGTAATTATATAAGTTAAACTATTTTCTAATGCTAGTAGATTAACTAATTCTTCATTTTTGGTAGCGGTTAGAATTTTTCTTTCTGCTTCTTCTATTTCTTTATCTATATCACGTAATGTCTTTAAGTATAAGACTGCTAATCTAGATAATTTGAATAACAAATCTACTTTTTTATAAGTATAAAATTCCTTTACTTTACCACTAGAAAATTCTTCCAAAAAAAAGCATACTTTTTTGTAGTGAAACTGTTACAATATAATCATTTCTTACTATTAAGATAGCTAGAGGAAGCGTTTTAATCTCATGCAAACCATTACTACTATCTTTAACTGGTACATCTAAAAGAAGCATCTTAGTTCCTTCTTCCTCATCAATTCTAGGCTTTTCATCATCATCTAAAATACTTACTAAAAAATCTTTTTTAATACCAAGAGAAGATGATACTTTTTCTATCTCTTCTTCATTTGGATTTTCCAAATGAACCCAACAACCAATCTCAAAATCATTTAATCTTCTAAACTCATTAGTATTTAAATCTGTATTATAAATCTTTAGCATATTTTCACCTCTTTTTCTACTACATCATACGTTTTTAAATAATATTTGTCAAAAAAAAAGTTACTCTAATACCTTAACTCTCTTTCCATATTCTTCTCAAAAACTGTCATATTTTCCTTACTATCTAAAATAACCAGGGCTAGTGAATCTATATCATTATAATGGTTATTTCTTAATCTTGTTAATAACCATTCTTCATCTTTACCTATTTCTTTTAAATTATTAATCATTATCTTTCCATCAATAATAGCATTACAACATAATCCTTCATAAGATGTTTTTAATTTTAAATCTTTACGTTTAACTGGTTGAGCACTACTTTTAGGTAAAAAACTAACTTGACCATTAGCTTCCATAATAGCATATTCTATTTCACTTAAATTAAAATACCCTTGAATTCTAGCTTCTTGTAAAAAATCATTTAAATCAAGCTTACTCTTCTTCAAAGATTTATAGTTGAGTTTTCCATCTTCTATTATAACTGTTGGAGAGCCTATTAATAACCTTCTAGAAAGAATACTTTTTATTAGTTAATAAAGTTATTAAATATGAGAAAAATAGCATAGATAGAAATAGCAAATACTCCTTCATAAAAGTTTATATCATTATTTAAAGTCATCTCTGCTGCAATAGAACCTATACTTATTCCAATAATATAATCAAAAACATTTAACTGGCTAACTTGTTTTCTTCCCATTACTTTGGAAAGAATAAATAATACAACAATTGATGTAATTCCTTTCCTAGAATCAATAAATATCCCATAATAATCACCAGTATTAGTATGGTTAAAAATAGCTAAAAAATACCAATTATTTGATTATCAACAACATCTATTTTTTCATAATTTGGATTTTTTGGTAATCCTGGCATAGTAACTATTTTTTTCCAAGTAAGATAGTGATGAAACCAGCACCTTGATTGATTACTATATCTTGAACTGTTAAATCATTATCTTTAGGAAAACCTAGTTTTTTAGCATCATCTGAAATTGAATACTGTGTTTTAGCAACACAAATTGGAAGATATTCTAAACCTAGTTTATTAATTAATTTAAGTTTTTCTAAAGCTTTAGTTGTATAATCTATCTTCTTAGCATGATATACTTTCTCTCCTAGAATTTCTAACTTTTTAGTAATAGTCATATCATCTGTTAAAAGTGGAGTAAATAATGTTTCTTTATTTACTAAGCTCTTTACTTTATTTGCTAAATCTATGGCACCTATTCCTCCTTCAGTATAACTATCAGTTACAGCAAAATAATAACCTTTAGATTCGATATAATCTCTTAATTCGTCAATATATTCATCTTTATCATCATTGAAATGATTACAGCATACTACTATTGGAATATTATAGTTAGAAAGATGTTCAAGGTGTGCTTCTATATTAGAAAGACCTTTCTTAAAGTCATCATTACCATGATGAAGAATTGATCTAATAGTAACTACCAAAACAACTGCAGAAGGTTTTTCTTTTGAAACATTACAAAATAGATTCATAAATTTTCTGCCCCTAAGTCGGCACCAAAACCAGCTTCTGTTATTACATAATCTGACAGTGATAAAGCAAGTTTAATGGATATAACACTACTACAACCATGGGCAATATTAGCAAATGGGCCACCGTGAATAAAAAAGCAGGTGTTCCTTCTAAAGTTTGAACAAGATTCGGTAAAAAAGCATCTTTTAATAAAGCTGTTAGGGCTCCTTCTAGTTTTAAATCATGGGCAGTTATTGGATTACCATCTTTATCTAGACCTAGTAATAAGTTACCTAGTCTTTTTTTTAAATCATCTAGGGAAGATGCTAGACAAAATAGTGTCATTATTTCTGAGGCTGATGTAATAGCATAACTATCACTATATTCTTTTTATTACAAGTTAAAGTTATATCTCTTAGACTCCTATCATTCATATCTACTGCTCTTTTAAATAAAATTTTAGAAAAGCCGAGACTGTTGCCTTGTTCTATATGATTATAAATAGCAGCACTTACTAGATTATTACAAAGAGGTAATGGCGTGGAAGTCACCCGTAAAAGTGTAAGTTTATGTCTGTCATTGGTACTACCTGACTATATCCACCACCAGTCGCCCCTCCTTTTAAACCAAAGACAGGTCCTAAAGATGGTTGTCTTAAAGCAAGTGATACTTTATCACCAAGACTAGAAAAAGCATCAGCAAGGCCAATACTTACTGTTGTTTTACCTTCTCCATAAGGAGTGGGACTCATAGCTGTTACTAAGATAAGTTTACCTTTTTTACTTCCTATCTCTTTTTTTACTTTAGCTTTATCATTACCATATAAAATAAGATTGTCATCAGTAAGATTAAGTTTATTAGCTATCTCTTTTTTATAGGTAAATACTTAATATTTATTACATATTTCTATATCTGTCATGTATATCACTTTCCTTTTTAATTAGTAGTATACCACAAATTTTTAAATTTTTTTTGCAAGATGCCAATTTTGTAAATTCAGGGTATAAAAAGAGCTGAATTTTATAAATTCCTAGGGAGCCAGTGCAATTTTCAGCCTAAAAAAAGTCTGAATTTACAATTTTCCCCTTTTGCATTCCAAATTGACTTATGTTATTGTAAAACCGTTAAGAAAAAGGAGGGAATTTATGAGAAAAATATTATTATTCTTAACAATTACCAGTATATTCTTCTTATGTAACACTACCAAAGTATATGCTAAAACAAAAATAGTTTCTATGAAGGCAACTATATAAATGGTATATACATGGTTAGATACGATAAGAGTACTAATACTAAACATTATCAAAAAGCCAGGTTTTATCGAAGAATTGGTGATGGTACTGCTGCTTATTGTCTAGAACCATTCAAAGTCTTTCAAGCTAATAATTCGACATATGAAGGAATATTAGAACCAAATGTTTATGATAAAGATACTTGGCAAAGAGTAACAGATTTAGCTGCTTTTGGTTACCTTTATAAAGATCATATTGACGCTAAATGGTACGCTATTACACAAATGATGATTTGGGAAACAGTAGATAAAAATAATAGTTTCTATTTTACTGATACTCTAAATGGAAATAAGGTTGATATTTATAACGAGGAAAAGGCAGAGATAGAAAGATTAATTAGTGATAGTAAAAGAAAACCAAGTTTTACTAATAATACATATCATGCTCTTGCTGGTAAACAAATATCAATAACAGATACTACAGGTATACTACCAAACTATATTACTACTCTTGATAGTGATAGCCAGTTAATTAACAACACATTTTTACTATTAAGAAAAATAGTGCCAGTTGCTATACGCAAAAATTTTACAGTAATTATGGTCTAAATAGACAGATGTCTCTATTTTATAATAATGGCTCATCCCAACAACTAGTATCTCTTGGAGCTAGTAAACCATTAGAGATAGCTGTAAATTTCTGTTTTCATGAACTACAATTAAATCTTACTAAAGTAGATAAAGATACTAAGGACTTTACAGGTCAAGGAGAAGCTAGTTTACAAGATACTATTTTCACTCTTTTTACAATGAAAAGATGGAAAAAATAACTGATATTACTTTTTAATAAGAAAGGTAAAGCAACTATTATTGGTAAGGGGGAAGATTCTAAAATAGATTTTGGAACTTACTATCTTCAAGAATCTAAAGCAGGTATTGGTTATAAAAAAGATGATACTTTATAAAATAGTATTTGATGAAAACCATACTAACATTGACATGACATTAGAAAATGAAGTTATTAAAGGAAAAGTAATATTAGAAAAAAAGCTATGGTAATAAAAAACTTAATGAAAAGTGAAGCTAACGTCGTCTTTGAAGTTTACAATAAAGATAAAAAACTAGTGGATACTATAACTACAGATGAAAATGGACTAGCTTCTATAGAATTACCATATGGTCACTATACCATTAAAACAAAAACTACTACAGAAGGTTATAGTAAAATAGAACCATTTGAAATCTTTATTGACAAGAATAAAAGATTATAAATATAAGATTTATGATTATGAGGAAGAAAAACCTAAAAAAAAAGAAGAAATTATCATAGTAGATGTACCAAATACTTATTTAAACATACCTAAAGCACTAGTAGGATGTAGTGTCTAATGAAAAAAGAAACTAGTTTTACTACTTGTTAGTTACGTAGTCTTCTCTGTTTTTTGTATCTATCAAAATAACAATATAAAATCTACTACAATAAAAAAAACTGATAACATTGAAAGAGTAACTAATACAGCCTCTACTAAAAACAAATGAAGTAAATAAAAGAAACTAATAATAATAGTGATTCATTTGCAATTTTATCTATCAAGAAGATCAATCTAAAAGAAAAAATTTATCCTTTAAACGATAAAAGAAATAATGTAGAAGAGCATGTCACTATCTTAAATGATTCAAATTTAGCTAATGACTCTTTAATTATTTTAGCAGCTCATTCAGGATATGGAAAACTAGCTTATTTCAATAGATTAGATGAATTGAAAACAGGTGATGAAATTGAATTAAATATTAACAATGAAACACTTACATACATACTAAAGAAGAGTGAAGAGCAAGATAAAACTGGTAAAATTGAAATAGTAAAAGAAAATACTAAACAACTAATCCTAACAACTTGTAGTAAAAGTGATAAACCAAACAATTAGTTATATACTGTGAAAAAAATATAGGCCTATTTCTGGTCTATATTTTACTTACAATATCCTTTTTTCTGATAAATCTTACCTACTATATAATAACTAGCAAGTATTAGAATAACAGTTAGAAAACATCCTATAATTATTTCTAATAAAAAAATTATTAGTAAGTCCTATAATAGTTACTACTATAGCAATATCTAGTGAACTAACAAGACTTATTATATTTAATAATCTTTTATAGTTAACTTTCTTTAAATCTAGATTATAGCAATTAACTAAATATTGAACTTCAATTGGTTTCTTTCTCTTCTTATCTTTTTTACATTTGCGTACTAGTATTAATTCGTAAATTAACAAAACAACTAAAAAAGTCAAAAGAAATACAACTATCTCTGTCATTTAATATCATCATACCTTCTCTAACAAAATAGTATATCAAAAAGTTAAAAAAAAAGAAGACTAAGCTTCTTCTACTAATTTTAAGATAACAGTTAAAGCTCCATCTCCACGACGTTCACTTAACTTAATGATTTGTGTATATCCACCGTTACGGTTAGCATAACGAGGAGCAAGTTCATTAAATACCTTTTCTACTACTTTCTTATCATTGTGAACAAAAGCTAAGTGCTCTTCTGCGTGATCCTAAGTCACCTTTCTTACCACAAGTAATCATTCTATCAGCCATTTTTCTTACTTCTTTGGCTCTTGTTTCAGTAGTTTCAATTTGTTCATTTGTAATTAATTGTTTGGTAAGAGTTGCTAACATACTACGTCTATGTTTATTATCAACACCTAATTTTCTATATGCCATAGTTACCTCCTTCTAATCGTCGTCTCTTAAATCAAGTCCTAAATCTTTAATCTTATCAAGAACTTCTTTTAATGACTTCTTTCCTAAATTACGAATCTTCATCATATCATTTTCACTTTTATTAACTAAGTCTTGTAATGTATGAACACCTGCACGTTTTAAACAGTTATAAGCACGTACAGAGAAGTCTAAATCTTCAATTGAAGTTTCTAAAGCCTTTGTTTTAGGATCTTCAGTTTTTCAATCATCATACCACTCATATCAGCTATATCACTTAAATCAGTTAATAAATTGAAGTGTTCAATTAAGATTCTTGATGCTAAAGCGATAGATTCTTCTGGTTTAATAGAACCATTTGTCCATACTTCTAAAACTAATTTATCATAACTTTCATCTTGTCCTACACGTGCACTTTCAACAGTTGGTGTAACACGTTCAATAGGAGAATAAATTGAATCCATTAAGATAAATCCTTTAGCTCTATTCTCATTTTTAATCTAGAATCTTCACTCTTAACATATCCTCTACCATTAGTAACAATCATTTGCATAGAAAGTTTTCCACCTTTAGCTAAGATGAGCAATTACATGATCTTTGTTGACAATTTCAACATCAGAAGTAGTTTCAATATCTCCAGCTGTAACAACTCCTTCTTCATCAGCATCTAAAGAGATAATCTTAGTCTCAGCTAGTAAAGTTTTTTAACAACTACTCCTTTTTAAATTAAGAACAATAGTAGTTACATCTTCAACTACACCCTCGATAGTTTGAAATTCATGAAGAACTCCCTTCAATCTTAACAGCACTAATAGCACTTACCAGGTAAAGATGATAGCATAACTCTTCTTAAGGCATTACCTAAAGTAGTTCCGAATCCTCTTTCTAATGGTTCAAGTTCAAACTTTCCATAGAAATTACTTTCTACATAGTCTGTAATTTTATATACTGGCTTTTCAAATTCTAACACAGTTTTCGCCTCCCTTAATTATCCACGTGGTCTCTTTGGTGGACGACATCCATTATGTGGAATTGGTGTTACGTCAGTAATTGAAGTTACTTCAAGACCTGCAGTTTGTAAAGAACGAATGGCAGTCTCACGTCCAGGTCCTAAACCTTTAACGAAAACTTCTACCTTTCTCATTCCTAAATCATAAGCTACTTTAGCAGCTTGTTCAGCTGACATACCTGCAGCAAATGGAGTTGATTTTTTACTTCCTTTAAATCCTAAACCTCCCTTGATGCCCAACTAATAGCATTTCCATCCTTATCAGTAATAGTTACAATTGTATTATTGAATGTTGCATGAATATGTACAACACCTTCAGGAACATTCTTTTTAACTCTTTTCTTTCTTGTCTTATAAGCCATAATTCATAACCTCCTTCTCTACACTTTCTTCTTGTTAGCTACGGTTTTACCTTTACCCTTACGAGTTCTAGCATTACGAGAAGTTCTTTGACCTCTTACAGGAAGTCCTTTTTATGACGTGTACCTTCATAAGAATTAATTTCCATTTTAGTCTTAATATTCATACTAACTTCACGACGTAAATCTCCTTCAGTTAGATGCTTATTAATTTCATCACGTAATGCAATTAATTCATCTTGTGTTAATCTCCTGCTTTTTTTAGTAGGTTCAACTTTTGCATTTTCACAAATTGTTTTTGCTAAATTTCTTCCAATTCCATAGATATAAGTTAACGAAATAACTGTATGCTTATCATTTGGAATATCTACACCTTTAATACGTGCCATTCTATATCCTCCTTCTTACTAACCTTGTCTTTGTTTATGTTTTGGATTTTCACAAATAACAACAATTTACCTTTTCTTTTTACAATTTTACATTTTGGACATTCTCTTTTTAACTGATGCTTGTACTTTCATTATTATCCCTCCTATTATTTCCGATAGGTTATACGCCCACGTGTTAAATCATAAGGTGATAGTTCAATTGTTACAGTATCCCCTGGTAAGATGCGAATGTAATTCATTCGTATTTTACCAGAAACGTGAGCTTCCAACAATATAACCATTTTCTAATTGAACTTTAAATTTACCACCTGGTATAATTTCTAAAACTTTTCCATCAACTTCGATTACATCATCTTTAGCCATTATTTATCATCTCCTGTTAGAATTTTTTTACTCCATCACTGGTTACTGCTACAGTATGTTCAAAATGAGCAGAACGACTTCCATCATCAGTAATAACAGTCCAATCATTAGAGTCTACATATATATCAGGCCTTCCAAGAGTTAGCATTGGTTCTATTGCAATAACCATTCCTTCTCTTAAGCGAGGTCCCTTTACCTTTTTCACCATAATTAGGAACTTCAGGATCTTCATGTGAACAGTTGTGCCAACACCATGACCAACTAATTCTCTTCACAATTCCTAAGTTATGCTTAGTAGCATAAACTTCAATTGCATTAGAAATGTCTCCGATACGGTTACCAGGTCTTACTTGTTTTATCCCTTCATATAAAGCTTTTTCAGTATGTTCTAGCAAGTATTTATTCAGAAGCAGTTATGTTACCTACTTTATATGACCAAGCAGAATCGCCATGATATCCCTTATAACAAGCACCAATATCAATGGAAACTATATCTCCATCCTTTAGTTTTCTTTTGAAGGAAACCATGAACAACTTCCTCATTAACACTTATGCATAATGCATAAGGAAAGCCTTCATAGCCTTTAAATGAAGGAGTAGCACCTTGACTTATGATAAATTCTTCTCCTAAACGATTTAACTCTTCAGTTGAAATACCTGGTTTAATAAAGGGAGCAAGATATTGATGTGTTAAATACACAATATGTCCTGCCTTTTTGCTAAAAAGTTCTATTTCTCTTTCACTTTTTAATTGTAATCACTTTTATCTCCCCTTCAAAACCTTGTTAATTCGCTCAAATACTTCTTGAACACTACCAACACCATTGATTACATATAATACACCATTTTGTTTGTAATAGTCAAGAAGTGGTGCCGTTTTTTCTTCATAAAACCCTTATATCGATTTTGAAATGACTCTACATTGTCATCATTTCTCTGCTCTAATCTACCTCCACAGTTATCACAAATAGATTCTTCCCTTGGTTTTTGTAGTTCTGTATTTATATTATAAACAGCACCACAAGTAGAACAAATACGTCTTCCAGTAATACGCTTTTCTAATATTTTTGAATCAATATCTAAAACTAAAACATAATCTAATTTTTGATTTAATTTACTTAATATTTCATCATACTTTTTAGCTTGTTCTAAATTTCTAGGAAACCCATCTAAGATACAACCATTTTTACAATCATCTTGTTTTAACTTTTTTCAATTAATTCATAGATAATTTCATCCTTTACTAATCCACCAGATGACAACGTTTCTAAAATATAACGACCTATTTCAGAATCTTCCTTGGAGATATCTCTTAAGATATCCCCAGTACTAATATGTGGAAGATTATATTCTTTTTCTATCAAAGAACTTTGTGTCCCCTTACCAGCAGCAGGGGGAGCAATTAATATAATATTTTTCATCGACGGTGATATCCTTTCTTATAATTTCTAGAAAGAAGACTACCTTCTATTTGTTTATAAGTTTCTAGGGCAACACCAACAACGATTAAAAGTCCTGTACCACCAATACTAACACTACTTGGTAAACTAGTTACATTTGAAAAATTATTGGTAAAAGCTACTATAATACATAAGAAACCACTACCAATACAAGTAACTCTCATCAAAAACTTTAGAAAAATAATTCTTAGTTTCTTCACCTGGTCTTATTCCTGGTATATAACCACCATTCTCTGCTAAATTCTTTGAAAACTCATCTGGTTTGAATATCATATATGTATAAACAAAACCAAATAGGAATATTAAAATAACATAAATCATAAAACCAACTGGTGTAGTATAAGTTAAATATTTTTGAATGAATAAAGTAACGCTTTCTTATTTACTAGTGCTGAAATAATAGTCGGAATAGCTAAAACGCTTGATGCGAAAATAACTGGTACAACATTAGCACTATTTATCTTAACTGGTACAAAACTAGAAGCTTGATTTCCAAAACTTCCAGATTTATTAGCATATTGAATAGGAATCTTTCGTTCTGCTTCTTGAACAAAAATAACACCTACAATAATACCAAAATAAATTAAAACAAAAAGTATAAACTTAACTAATCCAAAAGCAATCTCTTGAGTTGTACCACTAAATGTAACTAATCCATTAAACGCATCAATAAACATTTGTGGTAAAGTAGCAATAATTCCAGCCATAATTATAAGACTTAAACCATTACCAATACCTTTTGTGATATTTGATCACCTAACCATAGAAGCAATGCTGTACCCGCTGTTAAAATCAATGAAACATATAAATATTCCATAGGAGCAGCAGATTTTCCTAAAAACATAAAAGAAAATGCATAGCCTTCAATGAAAGCAAATAATATACCTAAATAACGAGATATTCTATTAATTTTTGTCTTCCTGTATAACCTTGCTTACTTAATTCTTGTAAAGAAGGAAACATTTCTTGTAATAATTGCATTAAGATAGTAGCCGTAATATATGGCATAACACCTAAGGCAAATATTGAAAAGTTTTGTAATGCTCCTCCACCCATAGAGTTGATTAATTCTAAAAATCCAAGATTCTTAGTAATACTTTTTCCGTACCTGGAACTTGAATAGTTGTTCCAATGATAAAGATTGCAAGTACTAATATTGTAAAACCTATTCTTTTAATAAATCTCTATTAGTAGGTTTGAATAATTGCTTTTACTAGAGATGTCATACTAGATCACCTCAGCTTTACTTCCTGATTCGTTAATCTTATCTATTGCACTCTTAGAAAATTTATGAGCTTGAACAGTAAGCTTTTTTTCTAATTGTCCTTCTCCTAATACTTTAATTCCTGAAAGTTGCTTTTTAACAATTCCTTTTTCTTTTAATAAAGCAGGAGTAACAACTGTACCATCTTCAAATACATTTAAATCTGAAAGATTGATAACAGCATATTCTTTTTTTGAAAGGATAGTTACTAAATCCTCTTTTAGGTAAACGACGATATAAAGGTAATTGTCCACCTTCAAATACTGGATTGATGCTTCCACCACTACGTGCTTTTTGTCCTTTTGTCCACGACCTGATGTTTTACCTAAACCAGAACCAGATCCATGACCTACACGTTTTTTAGCAGTGTTTAGCACCAATATTTTTTTCTAATTCATGTAACTTCATTATCCTAAAATCTCCTCTTCTTTTTTTACCACGAAGTTGGGCAACTTCTTCGATTGTTTTCATACTTTTTAAACCATTCATTGCAGCTTCTGCCATGTTTAGTTTAGTTCTAGCTCCTAATGACTTAGAAACAACATCACGAACACCAGCTAAATCTAAGATAGCACGAACACTACCACCAGCGATAACTCCAGTACCTTCTTTAGCAGGTTTTAACATAACTCTAGCAGCACCACTACGTCCAACAACTTCATGAGGAATAGTTCTTCCCTCTACAAGAGGAACAGTAATTAAGTATTTTTATTAGCAGCTTGAATGGCTTTTTAATAGCATCAGGTACTTCGCTAGCTTTTACCAGTACCTAAGCCAACTTTTCCTTTTCTATTACCAATAACAACGATTGCAGAAAAGCGACGATTTCTACCACCTTTAGTAACTTTAGTAACACTTTTACTTCAACTACTAATTCTTCAAATTCTTTGTTCTTGGCTTCATTTGTTTGCTTTTTGCATATTTTTTTCCTCCTTAGAATTCTAATCCATTACTACGTGCAGCATCAGCTAAAGCTTTTACACGTCCATGATAAAGATATCCACCTCTATCAAATACTACTTTTGTAATGCCAGCTTCTTTTGCTTTTTTAGCAATACTTTCACCGACTTTACTAGCTGCTTCAATATTAGAACCATTCTTTAATTTTAAATCTTTATCTAATGAAGAAGCAGATACTAATGTTTTTTTATTATCGTCATCGATAATTTGGGCATAAATGCCTGTGTTTGAGCGAAATACACTAAGACGAGGAGCAGCTTCTGTACCATGTAACTGTCTTCTTATTCTAGCATGACGTACTTCTCTCATACTATTTCTTGATTTTTTACTAACCATAATTTTCTCTCCTTCCTACTAAGCAGCTTTCTTTCCTTCTTTACGTTGAATATGTTCATCTTTATAACGAATACCTTTTCCTTTATAAGGTTCAGGTTTTCTTACTTTACGAACATTAGCAGCAAATTCACCAATTAATACTTTGTCAATACCTTTAACAACTATTTCAGTATTGCTAGGAGCTTCTACCGTAAGTCCTTCTGGAACATCCATAACTACAGGATGAGAATATCCAGCATTAATTGTTAATTTGTTACCAGCTACATTAAATCTGTAACCAACACCAATGATTTCTAGACCTTTTTCATATCCCTTAGTTACTCCAAGGATCATATTATGAAGAAGTGCATTCATTGTTCCATGCATTGCTTTCGCTGCATCGTTAACTCTAGTTAATGTGATTGTATTTCCTTCTTGTTCTAATGAAATACCTTTCAACATTTTTTGAGACAAGCTTCCTTTTGGACCAGTAACTGTTACAACATCATTTTCTACTTTAACTGTTACTCCTTCAGGAACTTCAATTTTACGATTTCCAATACGGCTCATTTTTCACCTTCCTTTTACCAAATGTATGCTAAAACTTCGCCACCAATGTTTAATTTACGAGCTTGTTTATCAGTCATAATACCTTGTGATGTAGAAATAATGGCAATTCCTAGTCCGTTTAAAACACGAGGAATTTCATCATTTTTAACATAAACACGAAGTCCTGGTTTTGAAATTCTTTTTAAGTCCTGTAATGAACTCTTTCTTTCTTTTCACCATATTTTAAGGTAAGGATAATCTCACCTTGTACATTATCATCTTTCTTTTCAACTTTGTAGTCTTTAACAAATCCTTCTTCTTTTAAGATTCTTGCAATTTCAACCTTAACACTTGATGAAGGTACAACTACTTTTTCATAACGCATTTGATTAGCATTACGAATACGAGTTAACATATCCGCAACTACGTCTGTAACTACAGCCATTCTTATCCTCCTTCCTTCTACCAGCTTGATTTCTTAACGCCTGGTATTTGTCCTTTTGAAGCCAATTCACGGAAGCATATACGACAGATCCCAAACTTACTCATAACAGCGTGTGGTCTACCACAACGTGAGCATCTAGTGTATTCACGTACTTTAAATTTTTGCTTTCTATTATTTTTTACAATCATACTTTTTTTTGCCATTTTATCCCTCCAATTACTTTCTAAATGGAATTCCAAGTTCATTTAATAAGTCATAAGCTTCTTCATTGGTCTTTGCAGTGGTAACAAATACTATATCCATACCACGTACTTTTTACAACTTCATCATAATCAATTTCTGAGAAAATTAATTGTTCTTTAATACCTAAAGTATAATTTCCACGTCCATCAAATGATTTAGGACTAACACCACGGAAAGTCACGTACTTGAGGAAGTGAAATTGAGATTAACTTATCCATAAAGTTATACATATTTTCTCCTCTTAATGTAACTTTACATCCAATTGATTGACCTTCTCTTACCTTAAATCCAGCAATAGATTTCTTTGCTTTTGTAACAACTGGCTTTTTGTCCAGAAATTTTAGCTAAATCACTAACAGCAGCATCTAATAATTTTGCATTGCTAGCTCCATCACCAACACCCATGTTAATAACTACTTTATCTAACTTAGGTACTTCCATAATTGATTTATAATTATATTTGTTCATTAAACTTGGAACAATTTCTATTTACGTACTTTTCTTTTAGGCGGTTCATTCGTTATACCCTCCTTCCACACTAATCAAGTGTCTCTTTTGATCTTGACACTAATTCTTACTTTTTTTTATGTTTTTATCATTAGTATAGCCAATTCTTGTTCTCTTTTTAGTTTTTGGATCAATTATCATAACATTACTTGCATCAATTGGTGCTTCTACTTCTAAAATTCCACCAGTTACTATGTCCATTACTCTTTTGATGTTTCTTAACTATGTGAACACCTTCAACGATAACTTTATTTCGCTTCTTAATGTCTTGATAATCTTACCAGTCTTACCTTTATCAGAACCAGAAATTACTTCTACTTTATCTCCTACTTTTAACTTCATAATAACCTCCTTATAATACCTCTTTTAGCAAGGGATACTATTTTCATATAATCTTTCTCACGAAGTTCACGTGCTACTGGTCCAAAGATACGAGTTCCTACAGGAGTCTTATCATCACGAATGATAACACAAGCATTGTCATCAAACTTGATATAACTTCCATCTTCACGTCTTAGACCTTGTTTACTACGAACAATAACAGCTTTTACAACCTTACCTTTTGGGTATGGGGAGTTTGGAATAGCATTTTTCACAGTTCCTACTACTACATCACCAATATTTCCAGTCTTAACATGGCTTCCACCAAGTACACGAATTACTAGTAATTCACGTGCACCAGAGTTATCAGCAACTTTTAATCTACTTTCCTGTTGTAACATCGATTACATCCTCCTTTTTCTTTTACTATAATACTATAGCTTCTTTTACGATTTCTTTTAAGTAGAAATGTTTTGTTTTAGAAAGTGGTCTAGTCTCAACGATTCTTACAACATCTCCTACTTTAGCTTTATTTGTTTCATCATGAACACTATATTTTTTTGATGATTTTACTCTTTTTATGATATAGTGGGTGCATTTTATGTGTTTCTACAAGTACAGTAATTGTCTTATTATTACTAGCACTAACAACTTTACCTACTAACTCATGGCTTTTTTCTTCTTATCCATAAATTCCCTCCTATACTTCTTCCTTTAATTCACGTTCTCTTAAAACGGTTTTTTAATCTAGCAACGGTGTGTCTTAAATCACGAATGCGAGAAGGTTTTTTCTAGATTACCTGTAGCTTGTTGAAAACGTAAGTTAAAAAGTTCTTCTTTAGATTCTTTTTAATTTAGCATTAATTTCTTCATTTGATAATTCTCTAATTTCACTAATCTTCATTCGTAACACCACCTTTTTCTTTTTTTTACAAATTTACATTGAATTGGTAATTTATGACTTGCAAGTCTTAAAGCTTCACGAGCAACAGGCTCTGATACTCCAGAAATTTCAAACATGATCTTTCCTTCTTTAACAACTGCAACCCACTTATCTACGCTACCTTTACCTTTTCCTTGACGAGTACCAATAGCTTTAGCAGTTAATGGTAAATGTGGGAAAATATTAATCCATGTTTTACCGCCACGTTTCATGTAACGAGTCATTGCTACACGAGCAGCTTCGATTTGATTAGCTGTAATCCAAGCACCTTCTTTAGCCATAAGACCATATTCACCAAAATGAAGTTCTACATTACCTTTAGCTTTGCCTTCGTAAGGTAATCTATGAACACGACGATATTTAGTTCTTGATGGTATTAACATATTAATTACCTCCTTTAGCCTTTTTATTATTTAGGATTTCTCCCTTTATAGATCCAAACCTTAACTCCAATTTTTCCGTAAGTTGTATCTGCTTCACTAGTAGCATAATCAACATCAGCACGTAATGTGTGTAGAGGAATAGTTCCCTCAATATAATGTTCACTACGAGCCATATCTGCTCCACCTAAACGTCCAGATACTTGTGTTTTAATTCCTTTTGCTCCAGCCTTCATAGCATTTCTAATAGCTCTTTTTTGTGCCATACGGAATGATGCACGATTAGTAATTTGACTTGCTATTGAATCAGCAACAAGTTGTGCATTTAAATCAGCTTTCTTGATATCTACGATAGAAACATTGATATTTTCACCAATTTCCTTTGTTATATCTTTTCTAAGCTTTGTAATTTCTTCTCCTCCGCGTCCAATGATAACACCAGGTTTAGAGGTATGAATGGTAACTTCACATTTCTTATTAGTACGATCAATTTCAACTTTTGCAATTCCTGCATTCTTTAAATTCTTTTTGATATATTCACGAATTTTAAGATCGTTAGCTAAAACTTTTGAGAAGTCAGTTTTTGAAGCATACCATTTTGCTTCCCAATCTTTATTGATTCCAAGTCTTAGTCCAATTGGATCAACTTTTTGTCCCATTTTTTCTCCTCCTTATTATTTTTCTGCCACTTTAATAACAATGTGACTTGTTCTCTTATCTTTATGTCCGATACGTCCACGAGAATCAAATAAAATTCTCTTCATTACAGGACCAGCATCAACTCTTGCTTCACTTACATATAAGTTTTCTAATTTCATATCATGATTGTTAGTAGCATTTGCAATAGCTGAATTTAATGTATTTTTTACCATAACGGCTGCTTTTTTATTAGTATTACTTAAAATAGCAAGGGCTTCATTAACTTTTTACCACGAATCATATCAACTACAAGACGTGCCTTGATTGAGAAATCCTTTGCATTTTAGCAATTGCTTGTGCTTGTTTTATCTCTTCCATCTAAATTTTCCTCCCTTGTCTTCTCTTCTTCTTGTCGCTTCCGTGTCCACCAAATTTACGAGTTAGTGCAAACTCACCCAATTTGTGTCCAACCATGTCTTCTGTTACATAAACAGGAATAAATTCACGTCCATTATGTACAGCAAATGTATGTCCAATAAAATCAGGATAAATAGTTGAACGACGTGACCAAGTTTTAATTACTTCTTTTTTTACCACTTTTGTTTAATTCTTTTACCTTTTTTTAATAATCTATCAAAAACATAAGGTTTTTTCTTTGAACTTCTTGCCATTATTTTCCTCCCTATTTACTTCCACGACGACGAACAATAAATTTATCCGTACGTTTATTATTTCTTGTTTTATATCCAAGAGCAGGTTTACCCCAAGGAGTAACAGGTCCTTTACGACCGATAGGTGCTCTTCCTTCTCCACCACCATGAGGGTGATCATTTGGATTCATAACAGAACCACGAACAGTAGGACGAATTCCCATGTGACGTTTTCTTCCAGCTTTTCCAAGCTTTACTAGATTAGAATCTTCATTACCAACTACACCAATAGTTGCCATACAAGTTCCAAGCACACGTCTTTGTTCTCCACTTGATAAACGAATCATTACATAATTTCCTTCACGACCAAGTATTTGTGCAGAACTTCCAGCACTACGTGCCAAACTTCCGCCTTTCCTGGACGAAGCTCGATATTATGAATAACAGTACCTACAGGAATATTCATAATAGGTAATGCATTACCAGTTTTAATATCAACATTAGAACCAGCTACGATTTTATCTCCTACTTTTAATCCCTTAGGTGCAATAATATATCTTTTTTCACCATCTAAATAATTAATTAATGCAATGTTAGCACTACGATTTGGATCGTATTCAATACTTGCTACAACACCTTCAACATCAAATTTATTTCTCTTGAAATCAATGATACGGTATTTTCTTTTAACTCCTCCGCCTTGATGACGAACAGTTATTTTACCTTGATTGTTACGACCAGCCTTTTTGTTAAGTGTTACAACTAAACTTTTTTCTGGTGTACTTTTTTTTGTTATTTCTTCATTGACAAGAGTACTTTTATTTCTTTGTCCTGGTGTAGTAGGTCTAAACTTTTTAATTGCCATAACTTATTTCCTCCTTCTAACCAAGATTAATTTCTTCGCCTTCAGCTAACTTAACAATAGCTTTCTTACAACGATTTGTAAGACCAGTATAGCGTCCAACTCTTCTTTTCTTAGGTTTTACGTTAATTGTTCTAATTTCTTTAACATGAACATTAAATATTTTTTCAATAGCTTGTTTAATTTCTATTTTATTAGCTCTAGAATCAACTTTGAAAACATATTTTCCATTTTGTGCTATAACTCCACTTTTTTTCAGTAATAACTGGAGCTTTAATAATATCTAAATACTTAGTATCCATTATTTAAGCACCTCCTCTACGTCTTTAAGAGCTTTTTCTGTCATAACCATAACGTCACTATTTACAATATCAAGAACATTTACTTCATCACTAGAAATTAAAGCAACGTTTTGTAAATTTCTTGAAGCTAATATTACGTTTTCTTCAAATTGGTCTACAACAAATAATACTTTTTTATCTTCAACTTTCATATTTTTTAGTAAAGTTGCCATTTCTTTAGTTTTAGGTGTTCCAAAAACTAATTCTTCAATTACTATAACTTCTCCATCTAAGAATTTATGAGCAAATGCACTTTTTAAAGCCAAACGACGTTCTTTACGATTTTGTTTTTTACTATAGTCACGTGGTACTGGTGTTCCATAACGTCCACCACCTACCCATTGAACTGCTCTAATAGAACCTTGACGGGCATGTCCTGTACCTTTTTGTCTCCATGGCTTTCTTCCTCCACCTCTTACTTCACTACGAGTTTTAGTAGAGTGTGTCCCCTGACGTAATGATGCTTGTTGAAGAATAATCGCATCATATAATACTTTATCATTTGGGGTAATATCAAAAATTTCATTTACTTTTAATTCCTTAACTTCTTCACCCTTAAGGTTTATAAGTTTTACCTTTTTCATGCTTTTTTCCTCCTTCAATCACTTTCTTTTATTTTGTGATGATTATTCTGACTTTTCTTCCACTTGTTCAACTGGTGCTTCTACAGCTTCTTCGATAACTTCATTAGATTCCTTTTGATAAGTAATTAAGTCAGCTGCATCATTTTTTTGACTTGGCTTTTTAACGGCTGTTCTGATTTGAACAAGACCTTTTTTTGGTCCAGGTACGTTTCCTTTAATTAAGATAATGTTATTTTCTAAATCAACTGCAACGATTTCAAGATTTTGAACAGTAGATTTTACATTACCCATTTGTCCAGGTAACTTTTTACCTTTTAATACATGCATTGGTCTCATTGTACCTAAAGAACCAACTCCACGATGGTATTGAGAACCGTGTCCCATAGGTCCACGAGATTGATTATAACGTTTGATAACACCTTGAAACCTTTTCCTTTGCTGATACCTGTTACATCAACTATTTCTCCAGCTTCAAATATTGAAGCATCAATTACTTGACCTAAGGTATAATCATTTGTATTAACGCCCCTGATTTCTCTTAAGAAGCGCTTAGGTTCTGTATTAGCTTTTTTGGCATGACCAATTTCTGGCTTATTACTTCTTTTTTTCAGTAATAGTATCAAATCCTAATTGAATTGCGTCATATCCTTCTTTTTCCTGTTGTCTTAATTTGTGTTACAACATTAGGCTCAACAGAAACAACAGTTACAGGAATTAATTTTCCTTCTGTTGTGAAAACTTGTGTCATTCCGACTTTTTCTTTCCTAAGATTCCTTTCATTTTATCCTCCTATTAAATCATTTTGATTTGAATGTCTACACCACTTGGTAAATCTAAACGTTTTAAAGCTTCAATTGTATCCTTATTAGGATCTTTGATATCGATTAATCTCTTGTGAGTACGCATTTCGAATTGTTCACGACTATCTTTATATTTATGAACAGCTCTTAAGACTGTAATCTTTTCAATTTCTGTAGGTAGTGGTACAGGTCCAACAACCTCTCCTCCACTTCTTTTGACAGTTTTTCTACAATTCTTGTTACAGCATCGTCAAGTACTCTGTGATCATAAGCCTTTAACTTGATGCGAACTTTTTCTGTTGACATAGTAACTTCCTCCCTTCGCCTATATCTAGTATAGACTTGCTCCGTGCGAATAACCCGATTTCCATTGTCAACTTAACCTGGCGTATCGGCAACCTCTCACATCTAAGCAGTCACACGTATTTAATTTTAACATACTATTTTCAGAAATACAAGCTATTTTTATTAAAAAAATTTTTTCAAAAAATTTTTTTTAAAAAAGTGTAAAGTTACAAATTTTCTGTTTTTTTTAGTTTTGCTAGCAAATTTTACACTATCCCTTCCAAATTTATTTATAATTTCATCCATTACCTTTTCAACCTCACTAACTTCTTTTTTTTTTTTCCATATTATCAAAAATTGACATCTGTTCTTTTCTTTTAGAAGTTAAATCAGCTAATCTTATTCCTATATTTCTAATAGAATCTTCTTTCCAGCTTCGTTCAAATAAAGTAATTACTAAATTATATATATCATTTGTTGAACTAGTTGGATTATCCATAGTCATTTGGTGGGAGTAATTTTTAAATAAGAAAATTTCTATATGTAATTGCTACTGTCTTAGCATAGAGATTTTTTTCTTCTAAGATCAAAGGTAACACTTTCTACTTCATCAAATAAAACTTTTTCTAATTCTTCTTTCTTTAGTATAGTCATATGGCAAAGTTCTAGAAATACTAATACATTTATTTTTATCTCTTTTAGAAACCACTCTGCTATTATCTATTCCCCTTGAAGCTTCTAGAAAATAATCACCTTGTTTTTTTTTTAAAATGCTTTACAAAATTGCTTAGGACACTTTTGCTAAATCACCTATTGTTTTTATACCAAGACTTTCTAATTTCCTAGCAGAACTTTCTTCCTAACATAAATAAATCATTTACGGGAAGTGACCACATTTTAGTTTCTATTTCGTTCATAAAAAGAGTATGCACTTTATTTGTTTTTCAAAATCACTGGCCATTTTAGCACATAATTTGTTCTCTCCTATTCCAACATTAACAGTAAAACCAAACTTTTCTTTAATTTCATCTTTTATTTTATTTGCTAATTTAACATAATCAGTACCATATAATAAAGTTGTTCCTGTCATATCTAAAAAACATTCATCTATTGAATACTGCTCAATATCAGGAGTGTAAGCAGCTAAATAATTATAAAGTTTTTGGACTGTTTTTATATAAATATCGTGGTTAGGTGGAAAGACTTCTAACCACTTACATTTTTTTCTAGCACTATATAACGTTTCTGCTGTGACTATCCCATATTTCTTAGCAACTGGACTTTTAGCTAAAAACTATTCCATGTCTTTTCTCATTCCAGCAATTTATTTCCTGTATTTTTCTTTATCTTTTTTATAACCATTCCCATATAATCTAAAATTGTTGGAGCAATATCACCTAATTTACCACTATTTATTTTTTCTACATTACTATCAGTTATTATAAATGGAACTGGTGAAGTAGTATGTGATGTAATAATTTCATCTTTATCATCAATCATTATCTCAGCATTACCATGATCTGCTGTTATAAACATAGTAACCCCTTTTTCAATGGCAGTATCATATAGTCTTTTAATATTCTCATCTACTGCCCTAACCGCTTCTTCTACTTTATCAAACTTACCAGTATGTCCAACCATATCACAATTAGCAAAGTTTAAAATAATTAGATCATACTTTTTCCATTGTTCAATCAATTTATCTGCTACTTCATAGGCACTCATCTTTGGATATAAATCATAAGTAGCCACGTCTTTTCTTGGAACTATAATTTTATCAGTATTAGGTAAATCTTTTTCTTCTCCACCATCAAAGAAGTAAGTAACATGTGGATATTTGCTAGCTTCTGCTATTCTTAAAACCTTTAAGACCTTTAGATGCAGCATATTCTCCTAAAGTATTAGTAAGATGCATTGGTGGAAATGCTGGTGTTGAAATAACTGTATGTTCAGGCATCATCATTGTAACTAATTTAGTATTTTTAAAATCAACTCTTGGAAACTCTTTAAATTCTTTATTAGTTATAGCAGTAAATAATTGAGTAATAATTCGGTCTGGTCTAAAGTTTACCATTACCATGCCATCATTTTCTTTTAAATCACCTTCATCCATTAATCTAGCTGGAACAATAAACTCATCCATTATACCTTTTTCATAAGAAGCATTAATATATTCTTTATAAGATGATATCTTTTCTCCTTTATTATGTACTAATAAGTCATAATACTCTTTAGTTAAATTCCACATTCTTTCTCTATCCATAGAATAATATCTACCCAGATACATCTCTTAATTTACCAATACCAAGTTCTTTTTATTTTAGCATCCAGCTCATCTAAGTATTTTAAAGCTACGTTAGGTAGGGTATCCCGTCCATCTAGAAAAGCATGAACATAAACATTAGGCAAAGTCTTCTTCTTTTTTACATAAATCCAACACAGCAAATAAATGATTTATATGCGAGTGAATCCCACCATCACTAAGTAAGCAAAATAAATGTAAATCTGAATTGTTTTTCTTACAATGGTTAATTACATCTAAAAGAACTTCATTCTTAAAGAAACTCCCATCTTCTATCGCATGATTAATTTGCATAAGAGGTTGATCTACTACTCTTCCTGCTCCAATATTTAAATGACCAACCTCACTATTTCCCATTTGTCCTTTAGGAAGACCAACTGCTTCCCCACTAGCTTCTAATGTTGTATGAGGATATTTATTCCACAAAGAAATAATATTTTTTAGGATTTGCCTTTATTACAGCATTACCTTTTTCTTCCTCACGATAACCAAATCCATCTATTATTGTTAATAAAACTTTTTTCATTTTATATCCTTCTTTCTAATATATTTGTTCATTTAAGCAAAAAACTGCATAAATTGGTAAATAATATACACCTTTTTTAATGGAAAAATTATTTTCTGTAATTCTATAAGCATCTGTTACTACATATTTTTTCATAAAAACCGACAAACTCTTAGACTTAGATCCTTGTTTTACTATTTCTATAGGAATTACTTTACCCATTCTATTTTGAATGACAAAGTTAACTTCAGCTTTTCCCTCTGACTGATAATAATATAAAAGAATAACCAGCTTCAAATAAGGTATGTGCTATATGATTTTCAAAAAGAGCATACTTCAAATCCGTCTTTTCTTGTAATTGTCTTTTTGTTAAATGATATTTACCAGATAATATTCCATCATCTGGATAATAAAGTTTAAAACTATCTAATTCTCGACAACTTGAAAGTGGTGATTTTATTGTTCTTATTTTATAACTTCTATAAAGTAGTTGATTACTTACTAAATATTTAATAACATTTTCATATTCTTTAGCTCTTCTACCATATCCCAAAACACCATATTGAAATTTTTGTTTTTCTTTTTCTAATTGACTAGGTATACTATCTAATACTTCTAATCCTCTTGGAATATCTATTAAATTATCACACTCTGTTAAGAAGGTTCTAAGTATTTCTGCTACTTTTTTCTTTTACACTTTCATAGTAACCTCTACTAATACTTTGAAATGATTCTTTAACAACTTCTGGAAAGCCACCCGTTAATAGATAATCATAGAACAAGTCCATTGTCTTAGCATGTTTAGAAAAAGCCTTTTTTATTTTGATATGATTTTCTAATAAGATCTGCTAATTCTTTTTCATCTCTTGCCCATAGGTACTCCTCAAAATCCATTTCAGTCATAAATTTATATTGTAGTTCTTCGCTACTAAATTTAACTAAATTTTCTCTTCTTGAGGTAATAGCCATTACATGATAATCGTTTCTATCAAAACCAAATAACTTTACTCCTTTAATTATCTCTTCATCTTCAATATTATCAAAGATTATAAAGTATCATTTTTTTCGATAGTAACAGAAAAAGTTTGATAAAACATTTAACAAGTTTATCAATTGAACGTTCCTTCTTAAAATTTTTAATAATTCTTCATTATGTAAGGTATTAAAGTAAGCAATATTTTTTATAGTTCTTTCTACCAAATTCTAGAACTGTATATGTTTTCCGACCTGTTTTAGTCCAAATAAAAGGAGAGGTTTTCTTATCTTGTCTTCTTTCCATTTTAAAAAGAATTTTTCTATTTTTCGTTCCATAAATTGTATTCACCTCACATATTTAATACAGTTTAAGTATAGTTTATTAAATTTTCAAAGTCAATATTTAATATCATTAAAAATGAAATTTTTATAATTCAAAATATTACTATAAAATATTTTACATTTTGTCTGAATTTTATATATTAAAAGTCCTCATTATCTGTTTTTTCTATTTCAATATTATCAATTCTTAACTGGATCTTGATGAAACTCTAATCTAAGCTTATCTGCTACTGTTACAATAAATTCTGAATTAGTTGGTTTAGCTTTATCTATATCAACACTATGTCCAAATATTTCTTCCATCAACTGCCAATTGCCTCTATTCCAACTAACCTCTATGGCATGTCTTATGCTCTTTCTACTCTTGATACTGTTGTATCGTATTTAGATGCTATATCAGGATAAAGTTCTTTAGTTATTCCACCTACTACATCAGGATGTTCAAATAAAACTGCTATTCCTTCTCTTATATATTTATAACCTTTAATATTATATTTAACTCCTAATTCATTTAAAATTTTAGTAATTGATACTTGTAAGTTATTGTATCGCATATCAATTGTCTTCTTACTATAACTACTATCACTATCTACACTCCATTATTCGTTTTTCTAGTTCTACTAACTCAAAAGGTTTTAAAATAAAATAACTTATACCAAGTTCACTAGCTTCTCTTATAACATTTTGAGCATTAAATGATGTTAATACTATAATCTTTTTCATTATATTCTTTTCTTTTAATTCTTTTAGGACATGCATCCCATCTTTCTTAGGCATTATAAGATCAAGTAATATAACATCATATTCATGTTTTCTCTTTCTAAAATTATGTTTTAAACCTTCTACTCCATCATGAGCAGTTAAATTAATAGATACATCCTCATTATCACTAAAATATTCTTTTTACCATGTTTACTAGTTCTACGTTGTCATCAATCATTAACACGTTGGTTTTTTTCATAAATTCTCCTTCCATATACTACCACGCATCAATACTACCCTACGCAATTTTATCATATAACAATAAATAAAAAAAATGATAGAGCAAAAAAAGAGAGATTTTGTCGAATCTCTCTTTATAGTTTTTTGATAAATTCCTTTATATCTTCTATTCTAAGACTAGCTTTTTCCTAGTAGTACTCCTTCTAGATAAGGAATATCTTTTAATTGTTCTATAGTATCTTTTGAAACACTACCACCATATAATAAAGGATAATTATAATTTTCTTTTAAATAGTTAAATACAGTCACCATATTAGTATTTTTCTTTACTAGGAATATTACCTGAACCTATCGCATAACAAGGTTCATACGATATATATAAATTATCAATATTTAAATCTTTTAGTAAATAGTTTAAATCATGTGTTAACACTTCAACTGCATCTTCACCATCTTCTTCACCTACACAAAGAATTGGTATCAGGTCTGCTTCTTTAGCTCTTATTAATTTTTCTTTTGCTAGCTCTAATGGTTCATTATTTAAATGTTTTTCTTTCACTATGATTAATAAAGACATATTTAACACCTAATGATTTTAAAGCTTCACCAGATACTTCGCCGGTATAACTTCCCATTTTATAAGGACTTATATCTTGACTACCTAAGACTACATCTTTAAAAAATAGGTAAATAACACATTGTAGGACAAACAATTAAGTCATGTTTAGTGTCTAGTTCTTTATATTCTTTATAGTAATTAATTATCTCTTTATAAGTTAAATTACTTTTATGATTTAAGATGATTTTCACTCTTCATCCTCCTTTTTTATCAAATAGTTTTTAACGGTATTATGAATCATATTAGGAAAATCTTTTTTTGTTATTAAAATTATCTATTGCTACTTTATAGACATCTAATACACTATTAGCAAATGCTGATAATGAATAAAGTTTTATTGAACTTTTTGTCTGTTTCTTCAAAGAGTTATACTCCTTCTTATCAAGAGCTAACTCTAACATTTCTTTTGCACAGGTTGAAACATCATCAAAGAACATGCCATTCATTTTATCCACAACCATTGTGTGAAAAGCTTCATCTTCTATACATAGTACTGGTTTTTCAGCTGCTAAAGCTTCAATAACTGTTAATCCCTTGAGTCTCTGTAACAGATGCCGTCACAAAAGCTTGACATAGATGATAGTATAGCGGCATATCACTCCATGGAGCAGAACCAAAGAATCTAACACAATCGGTAAGATTCATCTCTTTCATTTTCTTATCATATAAGTCTTTATCAGGACCATCCCCAATTAATAAAAGTTTAATATTCTTCTTTTCTTTTTTATCTCCTTCATCACATCTAATAGAAATAAGATATTTTTCTCTTGTGCCATTCTACCTACAAATAAATAAACAAAATCATTTTTCTTATAGCCTAATTTTTTCGCATTTCATTAACTTTTTAACATATCAACATTTTCTTTATTAAATCTTGATGAATCGATACCAGTTGGTACTATATATATTTCTTTATTATAATGATATTCATCTCTAAATAAATGATAAGTTTTAATTGTTGGTACAATAAATGCATCTGCTGTATCATCACAATAAAATTTACTTAGATATTCTACTGCTTTCTTACAGCCAATATCAAAATATTTATGATTTCTAGAAATATAATATGTATAATCTTTATACATAGTATGATAAGTATGTACTAACGGAATATGATATTGTTTTTGCTAAAAGCCTAGCAAAGATACCCATGCATAATTCTGTTTGTGAATGAATTACATCCAAATTCCATGATCTAATCTTTTTAATAACCTTTAAAGGGTAGATACTAGCTGCTCTATAATCATATATTCCTAAAGGTATACCTGGTACTTTCAATATATGTCTTTTTCCTCATCATAAGAATAAGTAGTAGCATCTTGACCAACTGTTACAACATAAACTGTATGTCCTTCTGCTTCCAAAGCATATTTCAAAGTCTCAACACTAGTAGATACTCCATTTATATATGGAGGATAACTATCTGTAAAAAGTCCTATTCGCATTCTTTGCCTCCTTCCTTATGAAAACTAAATAATATTCCACCTAGTATCATTCCTAAATAATATGTAATAAAGCGCCAAATTATCATAACTGCTCTAACACTAGTAGTTGATAAGAAACTAGAAAATATTTCTAAGAATCCATATTCAATTCCACCAGTAGCACCCGGGATAGGAAACAAAAGAACCTATTATTAAAACGTAGGCACTAGCAACTATTGATGTAAAGAATGTCATAGAGTTATAATCATGAAGACTATAAACTAGAAATAAAGGGAATAGCATAATAACAAGTTAAACTAATAAGATTTAGGATAATTCCTAAGTACAAACAATCCTTTCTTTTTTTAACTTCCTTTAGTACAGTGATGAAAAGTCTTCTAATCTTTCTTCCCATTTAGCTAAAAATTTTCTTTATTTTTAATAAAGTGCAAATTATTACCTAATCTAGTAATAATATTTAATAGTGATTTTGTAAATTTCTTACTAGTAGCTACAAATAACATAACAACTGCTACTATAGTATTTATTAAAAAACCCTAGAATGATAAGTGTAGTTAAGACGCTTTTTATAAACTAATACACCAGTAATAAAATTATAGATAACAGCAAATAAACCAAATATGACTAATGCTAACTGATAAACAATAAAGATTTTGCATAATAACATTAGTTGCTTTTTGTATAACGAAAGCCATGATTCTTTAGCATATATATTTCCATTGGTTGACCACCAGTAGAAAAAGGAGTAATACCATTAAAAAACTGAGTAATGATCATATGTTGAAAAAGGCTTGTGTAGTGATAATTTTTCTTTTTCATTTACCCACAAGTAATTTACTAAGGCATGGAAAAAAAAAGATAAGCAATATAAAGAATAACAGCTATAAGAACAAACTTTATATCCATTGTTGTAATAATAGCAATAATATTCTTATAATCATCTTTAAGTACTAAAAATAAAACAAATAATGTTACAATTAAAATAATAAAACTATTTCTTTTTAAGTTTTTCATATTCTTATTTTTCCCTTCTCTTTATCTTCTCTTCCTAAAACGTAAGATGACATATCATTGTATGTACCTAAAGAAATAAATCCCATCTTATCTAAAATATTTTTAAATTATTATCTTTAGTCATAATGGATACCTTCATCAAGTCCCTTAGAAAAGGCATAATCAGTAGATATTTCAACAAAAAGTAGTACTTTTTCTTGGTTTTAAAGTACGAGGAAATGATAAAAATCCTCTTCCTAAATCTTTTTCACCATGAATAAAACAGTAATCTATTACTTTATCATTATCAAAGTAAGCTAAATAATCTTCAAAAAACAACCGGTGATAACTCTTTACTAGTTAAAATATTTTTACTTACATTTTCTATATCATTATGAAGGCAAAAAATCATTTAGTGCCTCTATTTTATTTAAGTCTTTATTAGTTACTACTTCTACATATCTCTTACCCATTTTTATTCCCTTTTTTTTCTTCTATATTTTCAAGTCCTGGTAATTCCTTGCCACTAAGATATTCTAAAGTAGCTCCACCTCCTGTTGAAACATGATAAAACTTATCCGTTATCGAAAGCTTACTGGCAGCTGCTACGATATCTCCTCCACCTAACACTGTTTTAGAAGTATTTTTTACTAAAAACTTTAATAGTTCATCTGTATTTTTCTGCATATGTTGGAAATTCATATACGCCTAATGGTCCATTCCAAAAGACTGTTTTTGAATTTTTAAATAATTTTCAAATAACGATAATGTTTTTACCAACATCTAACCCCATCTCATGAAAATCTATTTCATTGATGTCTTTTTATTGTTCTATTAGTTGCATTTTTATATTCTGTTGAACAAGCCACATCCACTGGTAGCACTATTTTTTTGGATATTTTTTAAGTAGTTTTTGACAGTATTCTAATGAATCTGCATCAAAATTGAATTTCCTATTTCATATCCTTCAGCTTGTAAAAAGGTAAAGGCCATTCCTCCACCAATTAGTAATTTATCACATCTTGGGTAATAAGTTATCAATAACACCTATTTTATCAGCAACTTTTGCTCCTCCCATAATAATAACAAATGGATCTTCAGGATTATTTAAGATAGATAACTTTTCTAATTCTTTTTCTACTAAAAGCCAATACCACTTTCTAGATACTTACTAATTCCATAATTTGATGCATGTGCTCTATGAATAGTACCAAAAGCATCATTAATAAATATATCACCATAACTTGCTAGCTGTTTAGCAAACTCTAAATCACATTTACTTTCTTTTTTACCATCTAAGTCTTCATATCTAGTATTTTGTAGTAAAGATAACATCTTTATCTTTCATTTTCGAAATAGCAGTTTCTACTTTTTCTCCCACTACCTCATTTACAAATATTACTTTTTTTTATTAAGTAGTTTACTAAGTCTTTTTAGCAACTACGTCTAAATTTTTTTACCTTATCACTTTCTTCTTTTATTCTTCCCAAATGACTAAGTAATATTACTTTAGCATTTTTATCTATTGCATACTGAATAGTCTTTAAACTATTTTAATCCTTGTATCATCTATTATTTTCCCATCTTTTAAAGGAACATTAAAATCACATCTTATGATTACTTTTTTATTTTTATAGTTTAAAATCTTTTATTGTTTTTTCATATTGCCAACTCACCCTAAGGACAGTATAACATTTTTAAAAGAAAAAAAAAAAAAAAGACTAAGCTTTTCCTAAAATTTATAAACTTAAGAAGTATTTGGCACATCTAACCATTTGATATGAATAACTCATCTCATTATCATACCAAGCGATTATTTTAACAAGTTCCATATCATCAGTTTTATTTAACAGAAGTTAATAAACCATCTACTAAAGAACCATAACTCATTCCAATTACATCACTAGAAACAATTGGGTCAGTAGTATATCCTAATGTTTCATTTGATTATTTTTTAAGACTTCATTTATTTCTTTCGCTAGTTGTATTTTTCTTTAGTTTTAAAACTCAAGTCAACAACAGAACCTGTAACCACTGGAACACGCATTGCCATTCCTGATAATTTACCATCAAGAGAAGGGATTACTTTTCCAATTGCACTAGCTGCACCTGTACTAGTTGGGACTATATTAGCAGCACTAGCGCGACCACGTCTTGCATAAATACCTTTTTTATGAGCAACATCTAGATTTGCTTGGTCATTGGTATAAGCATGAACTGTAGTCATATACCCACTTTCTATCCAAATTCCTTTTCAATAACATTCAATACTGGTGCTAAACAGTTAGTAGTGCAACTTGCCGCTGATATTATCTTATCATTTTTATCTAAGATATTTTCATTTACATTGTATACTACTGTCTTAACATCACCTTTAGCTGGAGCAGAGATAACTACTTTTTTAGCTCCTGCTTCTATATGAGCATTTGCTTTTTCTTTTGATGTAAATAGCCCTGTACATTCATAAACCAAATCAACATTTAATTCCTTCCAAGGTAATAATGATGGGTCTTTCTCACTTAATACTTTTATTTTTTTATCTCCTACAATAAGCATATCATTATCAAAAGATATTTCATCTTTTCTATAAGGTCGATGAGCAGTATCATATTTTAATAAATATGCTAACTGTTCAGCATCTGTTAAATCATTAATAGCAACTATTTCAAAGTCACTATCTTGATCCATTATTCTAAATATAAGTCTTCCTATTCTTCCAAAACCATTAATTGCTACTCTCACTCGTATCTCTTCCTTTCCTACTCATCTACTGGTTCTCTAATCTCTGGTATAGAATTACTATTATTATCTTTTTTTTTCTATCCGTTTGTATATGCTATATAAGTTACAGCAAGTAATATGACAAAGAATAAACAAATAAAGAAAATTAATGTTCCCATACCAAAACCTTTATTATTTAGTTTCATATTCATCCCCCTTATAATATTTCGACTGGAGCAAAACTTTTCTGTTATTTCTTGATATACTTGGTACCAAGAATAGACTCTTATTACATTAGTACCACTACAAGTTTGATTATAAGGAGCATCAAAAACAAAGACTGGGATAATTTTACTAATCATATCAACATTAGTTTTCTTATCTTCTATCATAATATCAAATTTCCCATTTATACATTTTTCTTTTTATTAGTAGTACCCGTTATTATCCCATCATATTCAATGTTATATTTATTTAACCAATGTTTTACATAAAAATCACTCATTCCATTATATTGATTGGTTAAATATTGATTATCTCTTGCTGTTAAAATAAATATCTCATGTCCATCTTGTCTTAATCTATGAATTACTTCAGTTGCAAAAGGACGTGGTGGGATTGCTAGCAACAAATCAAATATGTATTGTCTCCAAAATTCTCTATTCTCTTCTGCCGTTAAATAAAATTGTTCTTCCATATAATAACCATTTGGATTAAAACCACGATTAATATTATGATCTGTACAAAACTTAGAACCATAAGCAAAATGCCATTCAGCCACATCGTTTAATACTCCATCTACATCTACACCTATACGCATACTAACACCTTCTTATTCTATTCTTATTCTAACAAATATTAGATAAAAAGAAAAGTGACAAAATAGCTATTGACACTTTTTCACATTAATAAGGTAAACTTAATCTAAGAGAAAACTTCCATAGTGGCATTCCATTAGTAATGTTAAGTCTTGGTATTATATAAATATTATCACTACGACTAGCTTTCCTATGTTCTTTACCTGGTCCAAACCCAAAAGCCATTTTATATTTTTTTTTGTTTTTAATACTTTAATGATATCTTCATTATAATGTCCATAAGGATATCAAAGTACTTAGTATTAACAACATCCCCCATTTTATCAAAATCTGCTGTTAAATAATCTATCCCTTTTTCTATCGATTTATCGTAATGAAGTGCATAAGAATGAGATGCTATATCTATATTAGGATAATTCTTTTTAATTAAATCAATGTCTCTTTATTCATATAATTTTTTATTCTCACCAGTCTCATTAGAACCAATATAGAAAACAGTCGCTTTCATTCCATATTTTTTTAGTAAAGGAAATGCTAAATCATAATTAGATTGATAACCATCATCCATTGTAATTAAAACACTTTTTCTAGGAATCTTTTTTTTTGCCTTTATAGTAAATCATAAAATTCATCTAAACTTAATGTTGTATAATTGTGTTTCTTTAAATACTTTAATTGTTCTTCAAACTCATTTATGGGCATTATAAACATATCAGCTTCTTTATCTTTACTAAAAAGAATGATACCCTAAAACTGCTACTTTTTGATCTTTATATACAAAAAGTAGAGAAAATACTATAAGTAAACCTACTATAACTAATAATTTAATATATTTCATAACAATACCTCTCTCATTTAGAGAATATCATAATTTTTACAAAAAAGAAAAGAGTAGTCAAACTACTCCATAATTTCATCTTCTAATTTATCTAATGGTTCATCATCCATTAATTCACTTTCTAAGTTGTAAGAGACATCACGATAATGCTTTAAACCAGTACCAGCAGGAATTAGTTTACCAAGTAAGACATTTTCCTTTTAAGTCCTTCTAGTTTGTCAACCTTACCACGAATAGATGCATCTGTTAAGATTCTAGTTGTCTCTTGGAATGATGCAGCTGATAAGAAAGAATCAGTTTCAAGTGATGCTTTTGTAATTCCTAAAAAAGTATAGGACGACCAGTAGCAGGTTTCTTACCTTTAATGATAATTTCTTTATTTCCTTCAGTAAACTCACGGAAGTTAACAAGACTACCTGGTAAGAACTTAGTATCACCAGATTCCACAATTCTAATCTTAGAAATCATTCTACGAGCTATTACTTCAACGTGTTTATCAGAAATATCAACACCTTGAGAACGATAAGTATTTTGTACTTCTTTTCAAGATATATTCTTGAGTTGTAATAGGGTCTGTTACTGCTAACAATTCTTTTTGGACTAATAGCTCCTTCTGTTAAGCTTATCACCACAATGAACTTCTTGTCCTTTTTCAATAGCCAAGTTTAGCACCATAATTAGAATACATGTTCTTTAGTCTCTAATTTGTTAGTAATACTAATCTTAAACTTCCCATGATCTTCAGTAATCTTAGAAACTTTTACCATCAATTTCAGCAATAGTTGCTTTTCCTTTTGGATTTCTAGCTTCAAATAACTCTTGAACACGAGGAAGACCTTGAGTAATATCTTCTCCACCGGCAACACCACCAGTATGGAATGTACGCATTGTAAGCTGTGTACCAGGTTCACCAATTGATTGAGCGGCCATAACACCGATAGCTTCACCAATTTCAACTAAATTTCCTGTTGCAAGGTTTCTACCATAACATTTTTGACATACACCTTTTTCAGTATTACATGTTAAAATTGTACGAATTTCTACAGTTTCTACTCCTGCAGCTACTACTTTATCAGCAAGAGCTTCAGTAATAAATTCATTACGATCAATAATTACTTCTTTTGTATTAGGATCTATTACCTTCTTACTAGCATAGCGTCCAACAATACGATCTTTTAAGCTTTCAATAACTGAACCTGTTTTTTCATTAATAAACGCATGAGCAATAACTCCTTGCTCAGTTCCACAATCTTCTTCACGTACAATCATATCTTGACTAACATCAACAAGACGACGTGTTAAGTAACCAGAGTCAGCTGTCTTTAATGCTGTATCGGCAGCATCACCCTTACGAGCAGAGTGAGTAGATAAGAAGAACTCAGATACTGAAAGACCTTCTTTAAAGTTTGAAAGAACTGGAATTTCAATTGGATCTCCATTTGGCTTTTGCATTAAACCACGCATACCAGCAACCTGTGTAAAGTTTGAAATGTTACCACGAGCCTTAGAATGCATCATCATGAAAATTGGATTATCAATTTGTTCTTTGGAAATATCTTCAAGTTCAGCTTGAACTTTATCTTTAACACCATACCAAGTTTCAATAACTTTTTCATGGCGTTCTTCCTCAGTAATTAAACCACGAGAGTATTGCTTGTTAATTTTATCAACCATTGCTTGTCCTTCATTAACAAAGTCTTGTTTATGACGACTTGTAGCAATATCTGACATTGAAACAGTAATACCTGCAATCGTTGAATAATAGAAACCTAAATCCATTTCATTTTATCAAGCATTGCAGAAGTTTCAGTAGTTTTATAACGCTTGAATACTTGAGCAATTATCTTTTCTAACGTTCCTTTAGCAAATGGTTTAACTAAATCCATTTTACTAATTTCTTCTTTAATATTAGCTCCTTGTGGTAAGAAATACTTATTTGGAGTAATATTTTGAATATTTTCATCAGTTGGTTCATTAATATATGGGAATGAATCTGGTAAGATTTCATTGAATTTAATTTTACCAGTAGTAGTTACTAAGTACTTACCTTTTTGTGATTCAGTAAAATAATTTATATTTAAAAGAATCTACTGGTATAACTATACGAGTGTGAAGTGTGATTTCACGTCTTTCATAAGCCATTAAAGCTTCATTACAATCTTTGAAAACACGTCCTTCTCCATCCTCACCAGCTTTTTCCATAGTAATATAATAGTTACCTAAAACCATATCCTGGCTTGGTGTAACAATTGGATCACCACTTTTTGGGTGAAGAATGTTATTAGAACCCAACATTAGTAATCTAGCTTCTGCTTGAGCTTCTTCTGATAATGGTACGTGAACAGCCATCTGGTCACCATCGAAATCAGCATTAAAAGCAGGACACACTAATGGATGTAATCTAATTGCTTTACCACCAACTAAAACTGGTTCAAAAGCCTGAATTCCTAAACGGTGTAATGTAGGAGCGCGGTTTAATAAAACAGGATGCTCTTTAATTACATCTTCAACAATATCCCAAACTACTGGATCTTGATTTTCAATTAATCTCTTAGCAGCTTTAATATTATGAGCAATATCTCTACTTACTAAACCATTGATAACATGTGGTTTAAATAATTCTAGAGCCATTTCCTTTGGAATACCACATTGATACATCTTTAAAGATGGACCAACAACGATAACTGAACGTCCAGAATAGTCAACACGCTTACCTAATAAGTTTTGACGGAAACGTCCTTGTTTACCTTTTAACATACTAGAAAGTGATTTCAAAGGACGATTTCCAGCACCTGTAACACTTCTACCACGACGACCATTATCAAATAAAGCATCTACAGCTTCTTGAAGCATTCTCTTTTCATTTTGAATAATGATACCAGGAGCGCCCAAATCAATTAATTTCTTTAAACGATTATTACGGTTAATAACACGACGATATAAATCATTTAAATCACTAGTAGCAAATCTTCCGCCATCTAGTTGAATCATTGGACGTAACTCAGGTGGTATAACTGGAATACAATCCAAAATCATCCATTCTGGTTTTTGACCTGATGGATAAAAAGCATTTAAAACATCTAATCGTTTTAATAAACGAACTCTCTTTTGTCCCTGGGCAGTTTCAAGTTCTTTATTAATTACATTGATATCATGTTCCAAATCTACTTTCTTTAATAAAGCTTTAATAGCTTCGGCACCCATACCTACTTTGAAACCATTACCATATTTTTCATAGTAAGCACGATACTCTTTCTCAGATAATGTTTGTTTATTTTCAAGCGGAGCATTTACCTTTATCAATTACAACATAACTAACAAAGTATAATACTTCCTCTAAGTCTCTTGGACTCATATCTAGTACTAATCCCATACGAGATGGAACACCCTTAAAAACCAGATGTGAGAAACAGGACTAGCTAGTTCTATATGTCCCATTCTCTCACGTCTTACTTTAGCTTTTGTAACTTCTACTCCACAACGATCACAAACAATGTTTTTATAACGAACACGCTTGTATTTTCCACAAGCACATTCAAAGTCCTTAGTAGGTCCAAAAATCTTTTCACAGAAAAGTCCATCACGTTCTGGTCTTAAAGTACGATAATTGATAGTCTCAGGCTTTTTAACTTCACCATGAGACCATTCTCTTATCTTTTCTGGAGATGCAATTACCAATCTTAATTCCATCGAATCTATTTACTTCCATCATCTTCGTCATCCCCTTCCAATAAATCACTATCATCTAAATCTTCTTCAATGATTTCTTTTTTAATTTCTTTTTACATATCTCCGGTATTATCTTCTATAGCTTCTCTTGTAACTCTATCAAGTTCTTCTGCTTCAGCTTTCTCCTCGGCTTCTTCTATTTCTTCTTTAAATCTAAAGCTTTGTCCTTCATCATTTATGATTGAAATATCAAGTCCTAAAGCTTGGAATTCTTTCATTAATACTCTAAATGATTCTGGAATACCGGCTTCATTAATTTCTTGTCCTTTGACAATTGATTCAAATACTCTAACACGTCCAACAACATCATCTGATTTTACTGTCATCATTTCTTGTAATGTATAAGCTGCACCGTAAGCATATAATGCCCAAACTTCCATTTCGCCGAAACGCTGACCACCAAACTGAGCTTTTCCTCCAAGCGGTTGTTGAGTTACTAATGAGTAAGGTCCCGTACTTCTAGCATGTAGTTTATCATCTACCATATGATGTAATTTAATCATATACATAATACCTACAGAAATACGGTTATCAAATGGTTCTCCAGTACGTCCATCATATAGAATTGTTTTACCATCTTTGTCCATACCAGCTTCTTCCATCATTTCTTCAATATCAGAAATGTGAGCTCCATCAAATACTGGAGTTGCTACATACTCACCTAACTTCTTAGCAGCCATTCCCATATGTAACTCTAGAATTTGTCCTAAGTTCATACGAGAAGGAACACCTTGTGGATTAAGCATAATATCAACTGGACGACCATCTGGTAAATATGGCATATCTTCTTGTGGAAGAATAAGTGAAATAACACCTTTGTTACCATGACGACCAGACATCTTATCTCCTACTTGAATCTTTCTCTTTTGAATAATATATACTCTGATTACTTTAGAAACACCAGCAGGTAATTCGTCATTATCTTTTCTTGAATAAATTTTAATATCATGAACAATACCATCGCCACCATGTGGAACTCTTAATGAAGTATCACGAACTTCACGAGTCTTTTCACCAAAGATAGCATGTAATAATTTTTCTTCACTAGTTAATTCAGCCATTCCTTTTGGAGTAACTTTTCCAACTAAGATATCTCCTTCTTTTACTTCAGTACCAATAGCTACAATACCATTCTCATCAAGATTTTTTTCTTGCTTCTTCACTAACATTTGGAATATCTCTAGTAATTTCTTCTGGTCCAAGTTTAGTCTCTCTACATTGCATTTCATAGTCTTCCAAATGAAAGTGATGTATACTTATCATCTTTTACTAAGTTTTCATTAAGTATTACAGCATCTTCATAGTTATAACCATTAAATGTCATAAATGCTACTGTAACATTCTTACCAAGAGCTAATTCACCCATATCAGTGCTATTACCATCAGCAATAATAGTTTTTACCAGCTTCTACTTCTTCACCCACTTGAACAATTGGACGTTGATGATTACAAATTCCTGAGTTTGCTAGTTCGAAGTTAGCTAAGTAATAAGTATCTTCACCATTCTTAGTTTTTACTTTAATCTTCTTAGCATCTACATAAGAAACAATACCATCTGCTTTAGCAACAATACAAACTCCTGAGTCTTTTGCTGCAATATGTTCAACACCAGTTCCAATATAAGGAGCTTCTGTTTTTAAAAGTGGCATAGCTTGACGTTGCATATTAGCTCCCATCAAGGCTCTATGAGCATCATCATGTTCTAGGAATGGAATACAACTTGTTGTTACGGATACAACTTGTTGAGGTGATACATCAATATAATCAACTTGTTCTGGTTTAGCAAGAATATTCTCATCACGGAATCTTGCTGATACTTGGTTATCTATAATTACGTTATCCTCATTTGTATTTACTGTTGATTGACTAATTATATAGTCTTGTTCTTCATCAGCAGTTAAATAATCCAACTTGTTCTGTTATCTTACAATTTTCAACTTTACGATATGGAGTCATTAATAAATCCATACTCATCAATCTTAGCATAACTTGCAAGAGAGGTGATAAGTCCGATGTTTGGTCCTTCAGGTGACTCTATAGGACAAATTCTACCATAGTGAGAAGCATTAACGTCACGAACCTCAACACCTGCTCTATCACGAGAAAGTCCACCTGGATCCTAAAGCTGATAAACGTCTTTTTTATTAGTAAGCTCTGCAACTGGGTTTAGTTTGGTCCATGAATTGTGATAACTGACTGCTTCCAAAAAATTCTTTCATAGCAGCTGTTACTGGACGAATATTAATTAATGTCTTAGGAGTTACTTCTTCCATTTCTTGAGTAGTCATTCTCTCACGAATAACACGTTCCATTCTTGAACACACCAATACGGAATTGGTTCTGTAAAAGTTCTCCTACTTGACGAATACGTCTATTTCCTAAATGATCTATTTCATCAAAGTTACCAACACCATGTAATAAATTTAAGTAGTAAGATACTGAAGCATATACATCAGAAATAGTTAATCTTTTAACTTCTAATGTTTGATCATTACCAATAACAGTTAAGTTTTTCTTCTTATCTGATGGATCAACTATCTTAATTTCTTGAATTTATTATAAGTATCTAAGTCTTCATTAACTGTTGCTTCTTTAACCCCATAACCATCAGCAAAATATCTTTTAATTCTAGGAATACGTCTTTATTAATTTTAGTTCCTTTACTAAATTTAACTTCACCATTAACTTTTACATCTTCAGCTAATGTTTGATTTAACAAACGATCTAGTATATTTAATTTTCTATTGAATTTATAACGTCCAACTTTAGCTAAATCATAACGAAATTCATCAAAAAATCTAGTAATAATTTGATTCTTAGAAGAATCAAGAGTAGCAGGTTCACCTGGTCTTAATTTTTCATATATTTCAATTAAGGCTTCATCTGTATTCTTAGTTGAATCTTTTTGAATTGTATTCTTCAAATAATCATCTTCTCCAAACATCTTTAGGATTTCTTCATCAGAAGAAAGACCAAAAGCACGTAAAAAGAGTAGTAAGAGTTACTTTTCTTGTTCTATCAATTCTTACATATAAAACATCTCTAGCATCTGTTTCAAATTCTAACCAAGTACCGCGTGTAGGAATGATTTGAGATGTAATCAATTCACGACCATTTTTGTCTATCTCTCTATTATAATAAACGCTTGGACTACGGACTAATTGTGAGACTATAACACGCTCAGCACCATTAATTACAAATGTACCACTATCAGTCATAGTAGGCATATCACCCATAAATATTTCTTGTTCTTTTACTTCTCCAGTTTCCTATTAAATAAACGAACATCAACTTTCAAAGGAGATGCAAAAGTTGTTTCTCTGTCTTTACTTTCTTTAATAGTATATCTTGGTGTATCAAAATGATAATCACCAAATTCTAAAGATAGTGTACCAGAAAAATTTTCCACAGGAAATAAATCCTCAAATACTTCTCTTAATTCCAGTAGTAATAAACCAATCATATGATTTCTTTTGAATTTCTAATAAATCTTTTAATTCATAAGTATTTCTTATTTTTGAATAATTTCTTCTTTCATGATGTTTTCCATATTTTACTATTTTATATGCCACTCATCTTCACCCCTATACACAAATTTTTCGTACAAATGTTACTTAAAAATAACACGTTGCCAATTTATATTATTAACACAATCTTAGCAACAAGTCAACTGTTTTTCAGCTAAAATTATGAAAAAATCCCTTATCTTTTTTACTACTTCAATTTTATAAATATCACTCAAATCTTTTACTACTGATTTAGCCCCCTGGTCTTTATGAATTACAAAGTAAAGTTTACCATTATCATTAAGATATTTCTTAGCATCTATTAATATTTCATAGACTTTCTTTTTGCCTGCATGAATTGGTGGATTAGTAACTATCAAGTCATATTTTTATCTACATTTTGATAAGCATCACTTTCAAACACTTCTACATTATCATTACTTATTTTCCATTATATTTTTTTAGTTAAATGCAAAGCTCTTTTATTAACATCAACCATAGTTGTATAGGACAATTATATTTTTATTTAAAATTATTCCTAATGTTCCATAACCACATCCAACATCAAGAATACTACTATAGTCCTCATCTTTAATTGATTCTAATAGTAACTTACTCCCATAATCTACACCTTTTTAGCAAAAACACCATTATCTGTATAGAAAGTAAATTGTTTATTAAAGATAGAACAGTTAGTTTTTTTAACTGACTTTTTAAATTTTGGTCATTTTCAAAATAGTGACTCATTTTATCACTCCAAACAAGAAAAAGACAACCTTCCATCATCATAGATAAACAGTTGCCTCCTTTCGTATGGTTATAATACAATATCTTTTGTTAAATCGTCAACATTTTTTATTTTTTTATTCCAGTTAACAATATTTTACTAAATCTAACAATATAATAATATTAAAGTTAATGATATTAAAAATAATTAATAGCATAATACACAAATATTGTTGGTATAAGCCAATAACTAGATATTTTCTTCATAAAAAGAAGGTAAAGAAAACTTTCATGAATAAATAATAAATAAGAATTAAATAAACAAACGAATAAGTGGTTCTAAACAACATTAAAGCTGTTATAAAAAAAAAAATTAAAAGCTGATATAACTACACAAGTAACAAATGAAGTAAGACAAGAAACCTTTCGGTGATAATATGAAAAAAGTTCCACATACTATGGCTACTAGTAACTGAACATAAGGGTTAATTCCATAGGATGCCATTAAAGTTAAATTTTTCCCTTTAAAAAACAGCAAATTAAGCTAAAAAGATAATAAAGCCAATTACACAAGATAAGAAGATTATTAAAAGCTCTTTCTTAGAATCATCCTGATATGGTGGATGAAATACTTGATCTATAATATCTGTAAAAGAAAAAGGAAGAAACTTGTTTTTCACTTTCTTTTCCTTCATAATCCACATATATAACAAGGGTAAGTATCAATATTTTTTCTTACATTTATCACAAATCATAGTTAAAAGCCTCCTATTATTAGAATAACAAAAAAGATAGCATATTGCTACCTTTTCCAAAATTAATTCATTATTTTTGTACCTGTTTTACATCAATTACTTAACTTCAACAGTAGCTCCAGCTTCTTCAAGCTTAGCTTTAATTTCATTAGCTTCGTCCATAGAAATGTTTTCTTTAATTGGAGAACCAGCGTTATCAACTAAATCTTTAGATTCCTTTAATCCAAGACCAGTAATTTCACGAACTACTTTGATAACAGCTACTTTAGCAGCTCCAGCATCAGAAATAGATACTGTAACAGTAGCAGGTCCTTGATCTTCTTGAGCAGCTGGAGCAGTAGCAACAGCTACAGCAGATGGATCAACACCAAATTCCTCCTTCATTGCGTCTACTAATTCTTTAATCTCTAAAAGATTCATTTCTTTTAATGAGCTAATAAATTCATCTCTTGTTAATTTTGCCATTTTATTTCCTCCTTATTTTTCACTTTCTTCTTTTTTGTTCACCATATAAATTTAAGCAGATTGATAGGATCGCGAACAAGTCCTATCATACCGCCAGCAAGCATAGTAAGTAATCCATCTCTTGATGGGATTGTTGCATATTCTTTTAACTTTTTTCAGTATCAGCTATTTCACCATCAACCACACCAACTTTTAATACTAAAGCATCATGATCTTTTGCAAAATCTGATAACACTTTAATAGGTGCAATTTGATCCTTACTATAAGCAAATGCACTTGGTCCTTCTAAAGATGATGATAAATCAAGATCAAGATCATTGAAAGCTCTTGCCATTAATGTGTTTTTATAAACTTTATAATTAGCATCAGCATTTCTTAAAGCACATCTTAATTCTTTGATTTCAGCATCTGTTAAACCACGATAATCGAATAGCACAAAGCTAGAGCTATCATTAACTTTATCTTTGATTTCATCGATTACTGATTGCTTTTTCTCTAAGATTTTCTTATTTGCCATAACATCCTCCTATCTAGTTTGAAGGTGCAAAAAAGTTCTCAAAAGACTTCGAGAACTTTCTAACGAACGTTGTCCTCGGTAGGATTTATTTTTTATACCTACTGTCTTTGGCACCAACAAATTAACACTATTATATATTATTAATTACTATTTGTCAAAACTATTTGTATCAATTTTTATTCCAGGACCCATTGTTGATGAAATTGAAACATTTTTAATATATTCACCTTTGGCAGTTGCTGGTTTAATCTTAACAATTTGTGCTACAAAAGCATTCATATTAGATAATAAATCTTCATCAGTAAATGAAGCCTTACCAATGATAGCATGAATATTTCCAAAACTATCAGTACGGTACTCTACACGTCCAGCTTTAGCATCAGTTACAGCTTTAGCAACATCAGTGGTAACAGTACCTGTCTTAGGATTAGGCATTAATCCCTTAGGTCCTAAAACACGTCCTAATCTACCAAGTAAAGGCATCATATCTGGAGTAGCAATCATAGTATCAAAATCGAACCAATTTTCTTTTTCGATTTTCTCTAACATATCAGTATCTCCAACATAGTCAGCTCCTGCTTCTTGAGCAGCCTTAGCTTGATCTCCTTTAGCAATAACAAGAACTTTAGTAGTTTTTCCAGTTCCTTTTGGTAAAACTATTGCTCCTCTTAATTGTTGGTCTGCTTTTTTAGTATCAAGATTAAGTCTCATTGCAATTTCAATAGAAGCATCAAAAGATGTAATGCTTGTTTCTTTTACCAACTTAATAGCTTCTTCTTTTGTGTAGAATTTTGCTTTTTTCTACTTTTTTAAGAGCTTCACAATATTTTTTGCTTCTCTTCTTCATTTTTATTCCTCCTTATGTGGTTATTACGGGGTAAGCAAAGCTTAATTTCCTCCCACATAGGTTCTAAACCTATATGTTATTACTTATTTTCTTCTACAGCAACGCCCATATTCTTAGCAGTTCCTGCAACAATTTTCTTAGCTTCTTCAACATCATAGCAGTTTAAATCTGGTAATTTGATTTCTGCTATTTCTTTAAGTTGTTCTTTTGTTAATGTAGCTACTACTTCATTCTTTCCTTTTACAGAACCTTTTTTGAATTTTAGCATATTTCTTAATTAAGAAACTTGTAGGTGGAGTTTTAATTACAAAATCAAAACTACGATCATCATACACTGAAATTTCAACAGGCACAATATCTCCCATTTTATCTCTAGTTGCATCATTGTACTTAGTACAAAATTCTTGTAAATTAATTACCTAAAGGTCCAAGTACAGTACCAACTGGTGGAGCTGGGTTAGCCTTTCCTGCTTGAATTTGTAAACCTACTTTTTTTACAACTTCTTTCTTTGCCACGAAAAACACATCCTTTCTTCCCTCGTTTTCGCGAGTGGTTTTAATAGCTTTTTTTATACTTTTGCTTCCCACTTAATCTATATTAAACTAATATAGCCCCTAAATAATATCATACTTTTTAATTTTTATCAATCATTTATTGAACTCTGTCTTAATTTTTTGCAATTTTTTACAATTTTTATCCATTCTAGTACAACTTTCATCAATTATATTGGAAACTTCATATAAACCATTCATCGAAATGTTTACAGGTACCTTTTAAAAGCTAACATCTGATCTTTTATAAAATACTCATTTGCACTTGATGAACATATTATCAAATTTTTATAAAATAATAGCATCTCACTTTTCAACTGATACAACTGAAAAAAAAGTTTATAATGTCATTATTTTTACCAACCAATTCTACATAATTTTTTTCCGTCCTTGGCTTCTTCCATTAATTTATAAGAGTAAAATTCACAAGAAAATAACCATTTTTCATAAAGTGAGGTATCAACAAATATTTTTTTTTATTTCATCTAATTGATGATAAAATTCACTAAAAGCTTTCAAGTCTAAATTAGATTCAATAGTAGAAAATTGCAAATATGTAGTATTTAAAATAAATTTTTTTCTCTATATCATTAAGATAACCAGTTTTTAAAGCTTCTTTATATAAAAAAATTAGTAATTTCTATTTTTTCTTCTAATAACTGCATAATTAAGCTTTAGATACTTGTTCAAATTCAACTTCAACTTGAGTTTCCTGTCCAAATAAATCCACATTAAGAACCATCTTTTGATTATTACTATCAATTTCTTCAATAGTACCAAACATACCAGTGAATGGTCCTCCAATAATTTTAACTTTTGTTCCTACTTTTAAGTCCTTATCAACATCAATACGTGACATTCCCATAACTTTTAAGACATTATCTACTTCTTGAGGTGGTAATGGAGTTGGTTTTGCGCCTTTGCCACTTGAACCAATAAATCCTGTAACACCTGGAGTATTACGAACAACATACCAAGCTTCATCTGTCATAACCATCTCAACTAATATATAACCTGGAAATAATTTTTAACTCTTTTTTTTAGTAACACCATCTTTTATTTCTGTTTCTTCTTGTTCAGGAACAATAACACGAAAAATATAATCCTGCATTCCCATAGATTCAGCACGCATTAATAATTTTTCTTTAACTTTGTTTTCATGACCAGAATAAGTATTAACTACAAACCATTCTTTTTCCATTATTTAATCCTCCTATTTACCTAAACTGTGTAAAAATGCTAATAGAACATCAATTACATAGAAAAATACTGAGCATCCTACAATTAAAATTATTGTTGCTACAGAATATTTAATCATTTCTTTTTTAGTAGGCCACTTTACTCTCTTCCACTCAGACTTTACTCCTTTAAAGAATAAAACAATTTTAGCCCAAATTCCATCTTTTTTTTTCTTTTTTCTTAGTAGTTTTCTCTTTAACTTCTAAGTTCTTTTCTTTTTTTGCCATTTTTTAACTCCCTTTCTTTTTTATCAAAAGAAAAACACCTATCAGTGCTTACTTGTAAAATATCATAACTTTTTTTTTGTTTGTCAATGTTTATAGGAAAGATTCTATTAAACAAATAACAAAAAATGCAAGTCCTAAAACCATAGTTATTCTAGTAACCACTAGTTCTGCTCCTCTTTCTTTACGATTCTTAAATAAATCTGTAGTATTACCTGATAGAATTTGTGCTCCACCTTCAGCTTTACTACTTTGTAACAAAACAATAATAATTAATAAAATTGATATTATAACTAATGCAATTTTCATAAATATACCTCCATGAATAAACAACACTATACTACCATAAAAAAAAAGAAATGCAAGATACTTATCTTTAGCATTTCTCATAATTTAATGATAATTATTATTTAATTCTTCTTCTATACGCATTAATTGATTATATTTACAAATTCTATCAGTTCTTGACATAGAACCTGTCTTTATTTGGCCTAAATTTAATCCAACTGCTAAGTCAGCAATAGTTGTATCTTCTGTTTCACCACTTCTATGTGAAATAATTGTTTTATAACCATGATTCTTAGCAAGTTCAATAGTTTCTAACGTTTCAGTAATAGTACCGATTTGATTTACCTTTTAGAAGAATAGCATTTCCAGCTTTATTGTCAATTCCTTTTTGAAGACATTCTTTATTAGTAACAAATAAATCATCTCCAACTAATTGAATCTTATCACCTAATTCTTTAGTTACTTTACTAAATCCTTCCCAATCATTTTCATCAACTGCATCTTCAATAGAGATAATTGGATAAGTATTTACTAAATCTTTATAATACTCAATTAATTCATCAGTAGTTAATACTTTTCCTTCTCCATCCAAGTGATATTTACCATCACGATAAAACTCGCTAGCAGCTACATCAATAGCATAACATACATCTTCATATGGTTTATAACCAGCTCTTTCAACTGCTTCTGTAATTAATTCAAAACCTTCTTTATTACTTTTTAAGTTAGGAGCAAATCCACCTTCATCACCAACTGACTAGTTACTATCCTTTTTTTCTTTTAAAACATTTTTTCAAAGAATGAAAACTTCAGCCCCAACTCTTACTCTTTCATGAATTGTATCTCTTTGAGGAATAATCATATATTCCTGAAAATCAAGTTTAGTTGTCAGCATGAGCACCACCATTTATAATATTCATCATAGGAACTGGTAAACTTCTTCCTGTACCAACATAAGCATATAAAAGGTTTTCCACTATTATTAGCAGCAGCTTTTAAACAAGCCATTGAAACTCCTAGTATAGCATTAGCTCCCAAGTTACTCTTAGTCTTAGTTCCGTCAAGTTTTAGCATAGCTTCATCTATTGCTCTTTGGTCTTCTACTTCCATACCAATTATATTGTCATGTAAAACAGTATTTACATTATTAACAGCATTTAAAACACCTTTTCCACAAAATCTTGTTTTATCTCCATCACGCATTTCTAAGGCTTCTCTTTCACCAGTTGAAGCTCCAGATGGAACACAGCTCTACCCATAACACTAATTTCACTCTTTTATAATTTTCATAACTTTTTAAGAAATCTACATGGGCAACACTTAAATTAGTCATTAAAGCAATATGTGGTTTAAATTCATTCATGTTTTCTAGTTGTTGACAAGATACTTCCATCACAATAATATCATTATCTTCTAACTTGTCTAAAAAACTAGTTAAAGGATAACCAATATTTCCTGCTAAGTGAACTCTCTTTCCACTTTCTTTAATCATTTCATAAGTTAATGTTGTAGTAGTTGTTTTACCATTATTACCAGTTATTCCTATTAATGTTACAGATTCTGGTAATAATCTATAAGCCATTTCTGCTTCATTAATAACTTCTATATTTAATTCTCTAGCTTTCAAGACATACTTATGATCAATAGGTATACCCGGATTTTTTTAATCAAATAATCAAAAGAATCATCTAGTAAATCATCAGGATGACTTCCAAATATTAAAGTTACTCCTAATTCTTTTAATTCTTCTACTTGTTCTTTTTTTTTTCTTCACTTCCACCATCATTTAAAATAACAGTATTTCCGTGTTTAATTAAATATTTAGCTGCTTCATAACCGCTTCTTGCCATGCCAAGAACTAGTATCTTTTATTTTCAAACATATCTGCTCCCTCCACTAACATTATACTAAATTTTACAAATCTTTAAACCCCTTTCATTGAAAATTATAAAAATCATTGTTATAATCATAAGAGATAAAAGGAGGAGTTCCATGAAAATAATTACTCTTGAAGAACATCAATTTAATAAGTATGCTGAAAATCACAAATACCGCAGTTATTATCAATCTAGTGCTTATGGTAAAATTATGAAAAAATTCGGCTATGATATTCACTATCTTGGTGTTATTGATGATAATGAAAATATTATTGGAGCTTCTTTATTACTATATAAAGAGGTATTCATGAATTATAAAATAGCATATGCTCCTAGAGGATTACTATTTGATTATAGTAATGGAGCTCTCCTAAAAAAGAATTTACAGAGAAAGATTAAAAAGTTATTATCAAAACAAGGATTCATGTTACTTAAAATTGACCCTGTAATACCAGTATCTCTTCATAATGCCAACTGGAAAAATTTTAAATATTAACCCAGAATCAAATATTATTGTAGAAAATTTAAAAGCTAGCCACTGGGAATATCATGGACCTACTCTTTTCTTTGAAACAGAAAAACCAAGATTTGAAGCTGTTATTTCCCTTAATAAAATATTGAGACTATCTATAATAGTTTTGAAAAACGAGTTCGGTATAAAATAAAAAAGGCTATTAGAAGCTGGTGTAGAAATCATTAAAGGTGGTGAACAAAATATTCCTTTATTTTATGAATTTGTTAAAGAAAAAATACGCAAGACCAATAGAATATTATCAAGAGTTTTATAAACATTTTGAAGGTAACGTTGATTTATATTTTGCTAAATTAAATACAGAGACTTTCGTTATCAACAGTAAGAAACTATATGAAAAGGAAATGGAAATAAATGATAATCTACCTTATAAAATTCAACAAGCCAAAAAATGCCAATACTAGAAAAAAAATTAATTAATGAAAAAATAGAATCAGACAAATTAATAAATACTTACAAAAAAAATTTAGTATGGGCTACTAATTTATTAAAAAAGAAAATCCAAATGGTATTTTAATCTCTTCATCATTTAGTTTTAAGGTATGACCAATGCCGCTTTTCTAATAATTGAAGGGTTAAACTCTAAATTTAAATCATTAAATCCAAGTTATCTTATGAAATGGGAATTGATTTCTAAATACAAAAATATGAACTTAAAGTATATAAACTTCAATGGTGTAAGTGGAGACTTTGAGCATATTACTGAATATTCCGGTTTAAACGAAATGAAACTAGGTTTTCAATCCGATTATTAGTGAATATGTAGGTGAATTTGATTTTTGTTATAAATCAATTACCATATAATTTATATAGAAATTTGTTTAGCAAGAACTTGTCCACGTTCTACTTGTTCACGAGAAATACCACGTAATAATACACCAGCATTATCTCCAGCTTCTGCATAGTCAAGTTGTTTTCTACGGAAATTTCAATACCAGTAACTACTGTTGATTTAGTAGGTTTTAATACCAACAATTTCAACTGTATCATTAAGTTTTAATTGTCCTCTTTCAACTCTACCAGTAACTACTGTACCTCTACCAGTGATAGTGAATACGTCTTCAATAGACATTAAGAATGGTTTGTCGTTATCACGCTCTGGAGTAGGAATCCAAGTATCAACAGCATCCATTAAGTCTTAGATAGCATTAACATACTTTTGTTCTCCTTCAAGAGCTTTTAAGAGCAGAACCCTTAATAATTGGAGTTTCATCTCCTTCTAACCATATTCAGTAAGTAATTGTCACTTACTTCCATTTCAACTAGGTCTAATAATTCCTCATCATCAACCATATCACATTTGTTTAAGAATACAACCATTCTAGGTACACCAACTTGTCTAGCAAGTAAGATGTGCTCTCTAGTTTGAGCCATAGCACCATCAGTTGCAGCAATAACAAGGATAGCACCATCCATTTGAGCAGCACCAGTGATCATGTTTTTAACATAATCAGCATGTCCTGGGCAGTCAACGTGTGCATAATGACGATTTTCTGTTTGATATTCAACGTGTGCAGTGTTAATTGTAATACCTCGTTCTCTTTCTTCTGGAGCTTTATCAATATTTGCATAATCAGTGAAATCAGCCCATTCAGGGTTCTTATCATGTAAACATTTAGTAATAGCTGCAGTTAAAGTAGTTTTACCATGATCTACGTGTCCAATTGTACCAATGTTAACATGTGGTTTTGAACGATCAAATTTTTGTTTTGCCATAATTAAATTTCCTCCTTTTTCATGTTCAATATTTATTTTATCTAACAATTAGCAATTTTGCAACTGTTTAGAACTATTTTTTAAGAGTTTAAATTAATTTCCACTCTTTTTAATTATTTCTTCTGCAATGTTTCTTGGAACTTCTTCATAATGGTCAAATGTCATAACATAGTTTCCTCTACCTTGGGTATTACTACGTAAGTTAGTAGCATAACCAAACATTTCAGCAAGTGGTACCATAGCAGATAATTTTACTGCATTTCCAGTACTTCTTGTCCAAGCGGTCTACCACGACGACTTGTTAAGTCTCCCATAACATTACCAAAATATTCATCTGGTGTAGTTACATCAACCTTCATAATTGGCTCTAGTAATACTGGTTTACATTTGTTCTTAGCTTCTTTTAAAGCCATAGATGCAGCTATTTTGAAAGCCATTTCGTTAGAGTCTACATCATGGTAAGAACCATCAAATAATGTAGCTTTAACATTGATCAATGGGTATCCTGCTAAAATACCAGTTTGCATTGCTTCTTGTAATCCTTTGTCTACAACTGGAATGTATTCACGAGGAACAACACCACCAACGATTTGGTCAACAAATTCATATCCTTTATCAGGATTTGGCTCAAATTTAACCCAAACGTGACCGTATTGTCCACGACCACCAGACTGTTTGATATATTTACCTTCACAGTCGCCTGCTTGTGTGATTGTTTCACGATAAGCAACTTGTGGACGACCTACATTACATTCAACGTTAAATTCACGTCTCATACGGTCAACTAATACATCTAAGTGTAATTCACCCATACCAGCAATAACAGTTTGTCCTGTTTCATGATCTGTATGAACTTTAAATGTAGGATCTTCTTCAGCTAATTTTTGTAAAGCTAAAGCCATTTTATCTTGATCAGCTTTACTCTTAGGTTCAACAGCTAATTGAATAACTGGCTCAGGAACTGATAGTTTTTCAAGAATAATTGGTTTCTTTTCATCACATAAAGTATCACCAGTTGTTGTATTCTTAAGTCCTACAGCAGCAGCAATATCTCCTGTGTATACATCTGTAATTTCTTTACGAGTATTAGCATGCATTTGTAAAATACGACCAATTCTTTCTTTACTGTCTTTTGTAGAATTTAATACATAACTACCACTTGATAAGTGTCCTGAATAAACACGGAAGAATGTCAAACGTCCAACAAATGGATCTGTCATAACCTTAAATGCTAAAGCACTGAAAGGTTCAGTATCACTTGGATGACGAGTTTCTTCTTCCCCTTTTAGATTGTGTCCCTTAATTGAAGCAATATCTAATGGACTTGGTAAATAATCAATAACAGCATCCATTAATGGTTTAATACCCTTATTTCCTAAAGCATCTCCACACATAACTGGGAAAAACTTAGTAGCAAGGCAACCTTTACGAATAGCTCTTTTAATCATTTCTTCAGTAACTTCTCCACCTTCAAGATAAGTTTCCATCATTTCATCATCAAATTCAGCTACTGCATCAATAAGTTCAGCATGTTTTTCTTCTACTAAATCTTTTAAATCTGCTGGAATTTCAATTTCCTTAGCATTTTCTTCTGGTTTACCATCAAATTCAATTGCTTTTTAGTAACTAAATCGATAACTCCTCTAAAATCATCTTCAGCTCCAATAGGCCATTCAATTGGTTTAGCATTAACTCCTAGACGGTCTTTAATAGATTTAAGACTGTAACTAAAGTCTGCTCCCATCTTACCCATCTTATTAGCAAAAATAATTCTAGGTACCATAAATTCATCAGCTTGACGCCAAACAGTTTCAGTTTGTGGTTCAACACCAGCTTGAGCATCTAATAAAGCAACTGATCCATCAAGTACTCTTAAACTACGGCTGACTTCAATAGTGAAGTCTACGTGTCCAGGAGTATCGATAATATTGTAACGATATCCTTTCCAGTGAACTGTTGTAGCAGCAGAAGTAATGGTAATACCACGCTCTTTTTCTTGCTCCATCCAGTCCATTTGGCTAGCTCCATCGTGAGTTTCTCCAATTTTATGGATATTTCCACCATGGAATAATATACGTTCTGTAGTAGTTGTTTTTCCAGCATCAATATGTGCCATAATTCCAAAATTTCTTGTCTTTTCTAAAGACGTATCTCTTGCCATATATTATCCTTCCTACCAACGGTAATGTGCATAAGCCTTGTTTGCTTCTGCCATTCTGTGAGTATCTTCTTTTTTCTTAACAGCTGCTCCTGTTCCATTTGCAGCGTCAATAATTTCACTAGCTAAATTATCGGCCATACCACGTCCTCCACGAAGACGAGAATATTTAACTAGCCAACGAAGTGCTAAAGCTTCAGCACGACGAGGTGTTACTTCTTGAGGCACTTGATAGTTAGCTCCTCCAACACGACGTGACTTAACTTCTAGTGCTGGTCTAATATTATCCATTGCTTCATTGAAAACTTCAAGTGGATTACGACCAGTTTTCTCTTTTATTATATCAAATGCTTCATAAAGAATTGTTTGTGCAGTTCCTTTTTTACCATCTAACATAATAGTATTTGTTAATTTAGCTACTGTCTTAGATTTGTATATAGGATCTGGTAAAACATCTCTTTTTTACAGCGCGTCTTTTACGCATATTGATTTCCTCCTTCCAATACTAATTTTAATTCTACTTAGGGCGTTTAGCACCATATTTGCTACGACCTTGTTTTCTGTCTTTAACGCCAGCTGTATCTAAAGTACCACGAACAATGTGATAACGAACACCGATCAAGTCTTTAACACGTCCACCACGTACTAATACAACACTGTGTTCTTGTAAGTTATGTCCAATTCCTGGAATATAAGTATCTACTTCTTTTCCATTTGATAAACGAACACGAGCATACTTTCTTAAAGCTGAGTTTGGCTTCTTAGGTGTCTTAGTTCCTACACGAGTACATACTCCACGCTTTTGTGGTGATGGGTTACTAGTTGATTTTCTACGAATTGTATTAACACCAACACCTAATACTGGAGCTTTACTCTTACGAACTTTATTTCCTCTTCCTTTACGTACCAATTGTTGAACTGTAGGCATATAAAATATATCTCCTTTCTTTACACATATCCGGGTGTATTAAAAAGGCCACTCGAAAAAAAAGATTTAAAAAAAGAAAGTAGTTGGTCATTGGGGTACTGTTCCTACCCAAAATTTTATTTATACCCATTTAAATAGAGTTATAAAAAATATGATCTTAATATGATTTATATCTCAGGTCCAGGACACGGTGGTAATGCTATCGTTTCTAATGTTTACTTAGAAGGAACATATCACGAAGTATATCCAAATATATCAGAAAATGAAGAAGGATTAAAAAAATTATTTAAACAGTTTAGTTTCCCAGGAGGAATTTCATCACATGTAGCTCCAGAAACACCAGGTTCCATAAATGAAGGTGGTGAATTAGGCTACAGTCTCGCTCATGCCTTTGGTGCAGTTCTTGATAATCCTGATTTAATTGCTGCTGTCGTGGTGGGAGACGGAGAAGCTGAAACTGGACCTTTAGCTACTTCATGGCACTGTAATAAACTAATTAATAAAGAAACTGATGGAGTTGTTTTACCTATTCTAAATCTAAATGGCTATAAAATAGCAAATCCAACTATTCTTGATAGAATACCAAAAAAGAATTACTTAATCTTTTTGATGGATATGGTTATGATCCAATTTATCTAGAAGGAAAAGACCCTATGACTCTTCACGAGAAAATGGCAGAAGCACTAGATGAAGTAGTTAAGAAAATAAAACAAATTAAAAAGTGATAAAACACTTAATACTCCTAAATGGCCAATGATTATTTTAAAAACGCCTAAAGGATGGACTGGTCCAAAGATGTTCCAAGGAACTCAAATCGAAGGAACCTTTTAGGGCACACCAAGTACCAGTTCCTATAGACCAAGACCATATGGAACATGTAGATATACTAGAAAATTGGTTAAAAAGTTATCACCCTGAACAAATCTTTAATGAAGATGGTTCTATAAAAGAAGAGTTAAGAGAGCTAGCACCAAAAAGGTAACAGAAGAATGGGAGCTAATCCTTATGCTAACGGTGGTCTTTTTATTAAAGGAACTTTGCCTACCTGATTTTCGTAATTATAGAGTTGAAGTTAAAAATCATGGTGATATTAAAGAACAAGATACAAAAGATTTTAGGTTATTTTTTAGAAGAGATTATTAAAAAAAATAAAAATTTCAGAATATTTGGACCAGATGAAGCGTTGTCAAATAGATTAAATGCCGTCTTTGATGCTACTAATCGTCAGTTCAATGGAAAAAATTTTAGATAATGATGAATACTTAAGTAAACAAGGACAAGTTATAGATTCTTTTCTTTCTGAACATGTTTGTGAGGGAATGCTTGAAGGATATATTTTAACTGGAAGGCATGGCATATTTGATACTTATGAGGCTTTTGTTAGAATTGTTGACTCAATGACTAGTCAACATGCCAAATGGTTGAAAGTCTGTAAACAGCTTGATTGGCGTAGAAGTATATCATCTCTTAATTACTTACTAACATCTCATATTTGGCAACAAGACCATAATGGTTATACCCACCAAGATCCAGGATTTTTAAATCATATTGCTACCAAAAAAGCTGATATTGCTAGAATTTATTTCCTCCAGATGCCAACTGCTTACTCTCTACTTGTAATCATTGTATTAAGAGTAAAAACTATATAAACGTTATTGTTGCTTCTAAACACCCTAGTATGCAGTGGTTAACTATGGATGAAGCTATTAACCATTGTAGTAAAGGAATTGGTATATTTAACTGGGCTAGTAATGACTTAGGATATGAACCTGATATAGTAATGGCTTGTTGTGGAGACACTCCTACTCTAGAAACTCTAGCAGCAATTTCTATTCTTCATAAATTTTTCCCCAGAAATAAAAAATTCGTTGTGTAAACGTTGTTGATTTAATGAAGTTACAATCAAACTTAGAACATCCTCATGGATTAACTGATCAAGATTATAATATGTTATTTACCAAAGATAAACCAATCATTTTTGCTTTCCACGGATATCCTTCTTTAATTCATCAATTGACCTATAAAAGAGAAAATGATAATCTTCACGTTCATGGCTATATTGAAGAAGGAACTATTACTACTCCATTCGATATGCGTGTTCAAAACAAAATAGATAGATACCATTTAGTAATGGATGCTTTAAAATATTTACCTAAACTAGGTAGTAGAGCTACTCCTCTTTATGAATGGTGCAAAGATAAACTTGTTAAGCATAACAATTATATAAGAGAATATGGTGAAGACATGGAAGAGGTACAAAACTTCGTATGGCATGATATTGATAAAGATATTGAAGTATTGTGGTAATATTTATATACAAAACAAAATCAAGGTTTAGATTTAACTATTCCTTGATTTTTATTTTAGTCATGAAAACAACTTCCACCAATAAATTCTCTTAAAATAGAATCTACTGGTATTGACTCACTTGGTATCGGTAATATTAATCTAAATAAATTTAATAATCTTTTTAGCATCATCATAATAAATAGAATCTTCATCTACTGAATAAAGTAGTGGTTCTACGTAAGTCTTTAATACACCTAATTCATAGATTAAAGCTGTATTGATAGTCGAATCTGCTTCGTCTTGATAAGGAAAGATATATTTTTCTTCACCACTTCTAACATTAGGCCAAATAGCTATCGTATCAACAACATCATATCCCCTAGTTCTACTATCCCTAATAATTCTTCTTAAAAGGCGATTATCTGTTGTTGAAAAACGATTATGAGAATCTATATTAAGTTCTGTTAAAGCTGATAAATATATTTTATATTTATTTTTTGCAGGTATTTTATCTAAAACTTTTAGGATTAATGCATGAATACCTTCTATTAATAAAATATCATTTTTCTCTAGTTTCATTTCTCTCACAAATTCTTTACTACCTTCAATAAAACTATAAATAGGTTTTTTAGTCTCTCCCTGTAGCAAGGAAGAAACCTGCTCAGTAAGCAATTTATGATCAACTGCTTCAAAGCATTCGTAGTCTTTTTCTCCTTTTTCATTAAGTGGTGTTTCATCACGCTCTACAAATAATCATCCATACTTATCATCTTAGGATTTAAACCAAAACTTCTTAAAAACATACATAACTTTCTAGTAGTTGTAGTCTTTCCACTTGATGAAGGTCCTGCTAGTAAAATAATTTTCTTATCTTTTTTATTTGCTACTATAGTTTTGCAACTTCCAATAGTCTATTACTTTGTAGAGTTTCATCTATTCTTATTAAGTCCTCTACTTGTCCTTTTGAGACGATACTATTTAACTCTGAAAGATTAGAAACATGCATAAGTTTTAGCCCAATCGTGACACTCCTTAAATACTTTGAACATATTGGGATGATGTTGATATTCAGTTATATATTTTTAGAATATACTGTTGGAAATTGTCAAAATAAAACCATTATCATTTAAATAAGTTAATTTGAAGTCTTTTAAAAGGCCCGTCGAAGTTGGCATATAATGATAGAAATAATTATAGTAACTACCAAGTCTATATAGGGTTATATAAGTATTAGTGTTATATTTCATAATATTAGCTTTTGCATCATCTTTAATTGCTTCAAAATACTTAATTGCACTTATTCTTTCAACACTAACTTTAGTTATATCAAGATTTTGTTCTACTAAATATAACATCTTTTTAGCTATAGACTTAACTAAAGTATCACTAATTGGAAAAGTTGTTTCTATATAAATACCTTTATCTAGTGAATGTTGAACAATTATATCTGCTTTTTCCCCATAAAGTTCTTTAACTGCTACCAATAGAAGAAAAGTAAGTCCTGCAATATGTGTTCTATTTCCTACTCTTGAATTTAAATCAAAGAATTCTATCTCACAAGTATCATTAATACTATAACTAAGTTCTCTATATGTATTATCAACTCTAGCAATAATAATAGGAAAACGATATTTATTACTGTAATTTTTACTAAGTTGTAATAATGTTGTTCCAATAGGAACCTTCTCTTCTTTTCCATTAACTTTAACTTTTATTTCTTCTATCATAAGTTCACCCTCTTATTCTTTCTTAATTATAACATTTATATTCAAAGATGTAAATTATATGCAAAATATGATGAACTATTTTAAGTATATTTAACTATTTATATGGATATAGTAATTTTAGAAAGATAAAGGTGATAAAATGAGCTTAATTCCTATGATAGTTGATAAAGAAATTGGTGGAGAAAGAAGCTACGATATATTTTCAAGACTATTAAAGAATAGAATTATTCTTTTATCTGGTGAAATAGATGATATACTAGCAAATACTGTAGTAGCAGAACTTTTATATCTTGATTCACTAAGTCATGAAGATATTTCTATTTACATTAATTCTCCTGGTGGTAATGTTACATCTGGTTTTGCTATTTATGATACAATGAATTTTATTAAAAGTGATGTTTCTACTATTTGTCTTGGAATGGCAGCAAGTATGGCCGCTTTCTTATTATCTAGTGGAAAAGAAGGAAAAAGATATGCCTTGCCTAATAGTGAGGTTATGATTCATCAACCCCTTGGTGGAGCTAGTGGACAAGCCACAGAAATAAAAAATTGCTGCTGAACATATCTTAAAGACAAAGAAACAGCTTAATGAAATTCTTGCTAAAAAACACAGGAAAATCTATTAAGCAAATAGAAAATGATACTGATAGAGACAACTATTTAACAGCAATGATGCTAAAGACTATGGTCTTGTTGACAAAATATTAACTACTGCTCCATAAATTTAGAAGCTAGTTCCTTAATTTTTCTAAATCGATGATTTAATCCAGATTTAGAAATAGAACGACTTCCAGTTTCTTTTTCTATAATCTCACTCAACTCTTTTAGGGAAGCTTCTTTATATTTTTCCCGATAGTAAAGAGCTTCTTTTGTTTTGTCATCAAGTAAATCTATAGCATTATTTTCTTTTAAAAATTTCAATTTGGTTAAGTTGTTCTAATGCACTAGCAATAATTCTATCAGTATTAGCTTGTTCACAATTATTAAGTCTATTAGTTTGATTCTTCTTGTCACGATAAATCCTAACATTCTCATAATATAAAACAGAATTTGTTGCATCAACAATTTTTAAAAAATCACTTATTTTTTCCGCTTCTTTTAGATAAAGCATATAGCTACGATCCCTATTTAATATTTTTATATTTAATTATAAGAATTTAATACTTTCTGCACAAAACAGCTTCCTCTGGATAATCAATTAATATTTCCATATGATATCTAGAAGTCTTCGGATCATTTATACTTCCACCATTTAAAAATACTCCTTTTAGATAAGCCTTTAGTTTCTAACTTTCCATCAAAAAAATAATCAGGTGGTACTTCTTTTTGATAAGATACTAAATCAAGTAGAAAAGAACTACCTTCTACTATTTCTAAAACATGTAAATCATTTTTAGTAAAATTGTTACTATCCTTAGTATATTCTTCGTACTTGATTCCTTTAAACATATCTAATATATTTTTAAAATAATTAATTATATCACCATTTTCATTAATAAGTTGTAGTTTATCTTCATACCAAGTAGCATTATTTCTAACAAAGCCTGCTAATATAGAATATTTTTCTGTTTCCGATAAGTCTTTAGAGACTATCTCTTCTTTTATCTTAGTTGTAAAAGACATACCATCACCTCATTAAGTAAGAGAATATCAGTGAGCTTAATTTTTGACTATGATGTTTCAATGTATTATCAGCTATAGTTAACAAGTCTGCTTCAATAAATTCTACATCTAATGATTTTAAAACAGCATAATCAATTTTAACTGGGTCTTTTCTTTCTTCACTTGCATATTTCTCTGCCATTTCTTGAGATATAGGAGAATTTGAAGCAATAACTACATCTAATTTATGCGTACCTAAGTATTGATTTATTAAATTAACATGATCACTAACAGTAAAATTATCAGTCTCACCTGGTTGCGTTACTATATTACAAACATACATAATAGGTGCTTTTGTCTTATCAAGAGCTTTTATTACTTTTTTTGCTAATAGGTTAGGAAATAATGAAGTATATAAACTACCCATGCTTAAAAAGAATAAGATCTGCTTCATTAATAGCTTCAATCACTTCATTTAGAATATGAGGCTCCTCTTTATAAAATAATCTCTTTATTTTCTTTGGAGATTTTGTAATCATTTCTTCTCCTTCTATTATATCTCCATCTATCGCTTCACCCATTAAAGTTATATTTTCATCTTCTGTTAAAGGAAGAATTTTACTCTTAACATCTAATAAGATTGATAATTCCTCAATGGCTGACTTTAAACTTCCAGTTATATCTAATAAAGAAGTAAGAATTAGGTTTCCTAAAGCATGACCATCTAAATCACTAGTAGTATGAAAACGATATTCTAACATCTCTTTTATATTTTCATCACTTTCTGATAAACTAGTAATTACTTTTCTAATGTCACCAACAGCTGGAATATGGAACTCTTCACGAAGTTTTCCTGTACTCTTTCCATTATCTGCTACAGTAATAACTGCTGTAATATCAAGAGGGAAGTCTTTTAAGTCCTGCTAGTAAATAAGATATTCCTTTTCCACCACCAAGCACTACAACTTTTTTATTCATGAATATCCTCCCTTACTCTTAGGGCACAACGAGCTGCTTCGCTCATTGCAATAACAATTTGATAGTGTGGTTTAAATACACAATCTCCTACTGCATAGATACCTTTCTGTTTAGTTTCAAAATTATCATCTACTTCTATGTAAGAGTCTTTTGATAAAATATTCATATTATTTAAAAACTCAGTATTAGGAGTTTGACCAATACAGATAAAAACAGCCTCACAATTAATTACTTCTTCACTTTTAATTTAACCCCTTCTAAGTTATCTTCTCCAATAAAAGATAATACTTCACCAAGTCTGAAAGAAACATTTTTAATTTCTCAGCTTTATTTACAAGAGTCTTTTTTAGCTCTAAGCTTATCCGTCTATGAAGAATAGTTACACTTTTACTATCGGACTAAGATAAATAGCTGACTCTAAGGCACTATCTCCGCCACCTACTACCACTACATCTTTTATCTTTGTATAAACTACCATCACAAACAGCACAAAAACTAAGTCCATGATTAAAATACTTATCTTCAAATAATACATTAAGCTTCTTTGATTTTTTCTTCCTGTTGCTATTATAACTCTTAAAGTATAATATGTATTTTTATCAGTAACTATCTCTTTCTCTACTCCCTTATTATCTATTTTCTCAACTTTTTTTCAAAAATAACTGGTATTTCTAATTCTTTAACTTGATTTAAGATAGAAATAGCTAAATCACTACCAGATATCTTAGAAAACCCAGGATAATTTTCTATCTTATCATTTGCTACTATTTGTCCACCGGGCATTGATGATTCAAATATAGCACAAGATATACCACTTCTTTTCAAATATATAGCAGCAGTCATACCTGCTACTCCACATCCTATTATACCAACTTCATACTTCACGTCTAATTCCTCCTTCTTGATATAAGTTTTCAAATTTTTTAGATTTTATATTTCTTATAAAACAGAAATATATACCACAAATTATCATCATAATAGAAACTACTTGGGCCATTTTCAAAGGACCTAACATCAAACTATCTGATCTCATACCTTCAACAAAAACCTAGTTACTCCATACCAAATCAAATATAGACCAGTTAAAAAGCCAATTTTAAGATATGGATAGCAACGCATTAAAAAATAATATTACAAATCCTAACAAGTCTAAAATGGATTCATATAGAAAATGTAGGTTGATAATAATTTCCATCTATATACATACCATTTATAATAAATTGTGGTATATGCATATTAATAAGTTCTTGTTTAGTAGTTATAGCACCATAAGCTTCTTGATTAAAAAATTACCCCATCTACCAATCGCTTGTGCTAAAATTAACCCTACTACTACAATATCTAAAAACTTCAGATTAGAAACTTTATTTTTATGACAATAATATAGAATAAAAATTAGTCCTACTATTATACCACCATGAATAGCAAGTCCTCCATGCCAAATAGCAAATATTTCTAAAGGATTTTTTAATGTAATAATCCCACTCAAATATTACATAGTATAGTCTTGCTCCTAATATACCGAATATTATTACATAATAAATAGTATTTATTAAGAAATCTTTATCTATATTTTGTTTTCTAGCTTCTTTAATTATTAAATATGTAGCAGAAAAAATAGCTAACAAGATGAAAATTGTATAGTAATAAATTTTAATAAAACCCAAGTCTAATGCTACTCTACTCATGTCTAAATCTCCTAATCAAAGGAGCTTAATAATTATATCTTCCATCACAAAATTCATAACAGAAATAAGAATAGATATAACAAGAGCTACCCAAAAATCATTCAAGTCAAAGTGACTACCAAGTATCCAATCTACTAATTTCAAAACAAATAAATTTATGAAAGGATAAAATAATCCTAAAGTAACACCCGTTATAGGAATAGTTAAACTAACCAATATCGGTTTAACAGTTTTATTTAAGATATAGAGAATAAAAGTAGCTAGTATACTATATAGTAATGGATGAGCACTATCTATATAGAATGATTTAAATAAACTACCTACTATAATGAAGACCAAAGAATAAGATATGAAGTAGAGTAACCACTCTATAGATCTATTTAGTCTTTCTTTTCCCTTTGATAAGATAACAATTTTCATCTTTATCCTCCTATAAAATCTTTTTTAGGAATTGTCCCGTATAAGAGTTCTTCTCTTTACTAATATCCTCTGGTGTACCAGTAGCAATTATTTCTCCACCTAAATCGCCACCTTCTTGTCCTAAATCAATTATATAATCAGCACATTTTATTACATCTAAGTTGTGTTCAATTACTACTACTGTATCATTATTATCCACTATTTTTTGTAAAATTGCAAGCAACCTCTTTATATCATCAGTATGAAGACCAGTAGTTGGTTCATCTAATACAAATAAAGTTTTTCCTGTTGCTTTCTTTTGTAATTCTTTAGCAAGTTTAACTCTTTCTGCTTCCCCTCCTGACAATGTAGGAGCACTTTGTCCTAGTTTTTACATAACCTAAATCCAACATCTTCTAAAACTTGAAGCTTATTTTTTTATTTTACTATGATTTTCAAAGAACTTTAACGCTTCATGTACTCGCATATCTAAAACATCAGCAATATTCTTGTCTTTATATTTTATTTTTTAAAGTTTCTTGATTATAACGAGTTCCATGACAAACTTCACAAGGCACGTACACATCTGGTAAAAAGTGCATCTCAATTTTTCTTTACACCATCACCACGACAAGCTTCACAGCGGCCACCTTTTACGTTAAAGGAAAATCTATTTTTTTTCATAACCAAGCATCTTTGCTTCTTTAGTAGTAGTAAACAAATCTCTAATATCATCAAATACACCTGTATAAGTAGCAGGATTACTTCTAGGAGTACGTCCAATTGGTGTTTGAGATATATCTACTATTTTATCTATATTCTCAAGTCCTAATATTTTATCATGTTGTCCTGGCTTATTCTTACTACTATGATAAACATAATTCATCGCACTCTTGACTAATATTTCATTAATTAAAGTACTCTTTCCACTTCCACTTACTCCTGTTATACAAGTAAATGTGCCAAGAGGTATCTTAGTAGTAATATTCTTTAAGTTATTTTCTCTTGCTCCTTTAATTGTAATATATTTACCAGTACCTTTTCTTCTATTTTTTGGTACTTCAATACATTCTTTTTCCACTTAAGTATCTACCAGTTATACTTTTATCATTTTGCATAACTTCTTGTGGAGTTCCAGCTGCTACTATTCTTCCTCCCTCATCTCCAGCTTTAGGTCCAACATCTACTAAATAATCGGCTGCTAACATTGTATCAGTATCATGTTCTACTACTATTAAAGTATTACCTAAGTCACGCATTTCTAATAGAGATTTAATTAAACGATCATTATCTCTTTGATGTAAACCAATACTTGGCTCATCTAGTACATATAATACTCCAGTTAATCTAGAACCTATCTGAGTAGCTAGTCTAATTCTTTGAGCTTCTCCACCTGACAAAGTAGCAGCACTTCTTGCTAATGTTAAATACTCAAGTCCAACATTTTTCAAGAAAGTCAATCTTGATAAGATTTCTTTTTTAATAACAAGTCAGCTATTTTTAATTGTTCTTCTCCTAATTTTAATTCTGTAAAAAATGGTATTAAATCTTTTATACTCATACAAGTTAATTCATAAAATTTTTTTCACCAACTAATACTGATAAAACATTATTCTTGAAGTCTTGAACCTTTACATTCTTCACAAGTATGCTCAATCATAAATTTTTTCTAGCCATTCTCTAATCCAAGTACTAGATGTTTCCATATACCTTCTTCTCTAAGTTATTGATTATACCTTCATAATAATCTACTTGATGAAAATGATTACCACTTTTTGACCTATAATCAAATAAAATAGGTTCATCACTACCATATAAAATTAATTCTTTTTTCTCTATCAGTTAATTTCTTAAAGGCTTTTTAGTACTAATTTTATAATGTTTACAAAGACACTCTAACTTTCTTATAATAAATTCCATCAGTATCATCTCCTAATGTTACAATAGCTCCCTTCTTCTAAACTTAAAGTCTTTATTTGGTATTACTAAGTCAGGATCCATTTGTAATTTTACTCCTAGTCCTTTACACTCTTCACAAGCACCATATGGAGCATTAAAACTAAAGATTCTAGGTTCTAACTCTGGTAGTGAAAAAATCACAATAAGGACAAGCAAAATCTTCAGAGAAAACTAATTCCTTTGATAAATTAAATTGTACAACCACTTTACCATGTCCTAGTTTTAAAGCATTTTCTACCCCTTCACTTAAACGACTTCGTATATCTTCTTTTAAAACTAATCTATCTACTACTACTTCTATATTATCTTTTTTATTTTTATCTAGTTCTATTTTATCAGACAAATCATACATCTCACCATTAATACGAACTCTAATATAACCTTCACTCATTAAATCAGCAAGTAACTCTTTATGAGTACCTTTCTCACCATAAACAGCTGGTGCTAATAAAACTATTTTAGTTCCAACTGGATACTCTAATATTTTATTAGTAATTTCTTCTACACTTTGACTTTTTATTGGCATATGATGTGTCGGACAGTATGGTGTACCTACTCTTGCAAATAATAGTCTTAAATAGTCATATATTTCTGTTACTGTACCAACAGTACTTCGTGGATTTTTATTTGTTGTTTTCTGGTCAATACTAATAGCCGGTGATAGTCCCTCAATAGAATCAACATCAGGTTTTTCACTACCTCCTAAAAATTGTCTTGCATAAGCAGATAAACTCTCTACATACCTTCTTTTGTCCTTCTGCATAAATTGTATCAAATGCTAATGAACTTTTTCCACTTCCAGAAAGTCCTGTCATAACAATTAATTTATTCTTAGGAAGTTCAATATTAACATTTTTTAAGTTATTTTCTCTTGCATCCTTTTACTATTATTTTATCCATAGTAACACCTCATTTCGTTGTTAGTATAACACTTTTTTTGAAAAAATAAAAAGAATTTTATTAATTTGTTAAAACCCCACTGATTTTACTCATAATAAAAATTAATACATTCATACTATATCATATTTATCTTTCATATTCAAACATATTTTCTATATATGGCTTATTTTCTTCTAAATAATAAAGAAAAGTGTAAATTTTACCTATTAATAATATACTTTTCTAAAAAAATATATGCTATAATGAATTAGACAGTACAGGAGGTGAAACAATGAAAAAGTCTGAAATGATAGAAGCTATCGCAAGCACTACAGGTTTAAGTAAATCTGATGTTGAAAAAGTTTTTCACTGCAACATTTGATTTATTCAAAGATGAACTTGTAAAAGGAAATAAAGTATCTGTAGCAGGATTTGGTGTATTCAAAATTTCTGAACGTGCTGCTCGTGATGGACGTAACCCACAAACAGGTGCTACTATCCAAATCGCAGCCAGCAAAAGTGTTGGATTTAAAGCTGGAACTGCTTTAAAAGATGCTGTTAATAAATAGTAAAGTAAAATTCCTTACCAATGGTAAGGTTTTTTTGTTACCAAATAATCCATCAAGAATTAAAACAAATAAAGTTCCAGAATGGGAACTTTATTTATTTGACTAATATAATTGATAATAGAGGTATTAATAAACTAAGAGAAATAATAATAAACGGAAGAATAAATCTTGTTGCAAAAGCAGCTTTATTATTATCTTCTCCTAAATCCTGATACATAGCACCATATGGAGTAGACTTAACCATCTTTCTACCTTTACCTCCATCAGACTCTAGGCTCTTATTTATTTTTTCTATCTCATTTTTATTTCTAGCATTACAATAATCACTATAATAAAAGTAATTTTTTTCTAATAAATTTCTTCTATAGTAAGCAATATCTTCATTAGGTAGTAACATAGATATTTCTTTAAAATTTTCTTTTAAAAAGTCTTGTTTCAAATAAGGATAGGTTGAAGTATAAATAGCTACTTCTAATAGTGCTAAATTAAACATATTCTGATGAACTTCATCTAAAGGCTTATCACCCAATCCAGTAACATTTTGATAAACTACTGAAGCAGTCTTATTATCATCATCTTTAAAAAGAGTAATCGTTTCAGGATTAAAGGAGTATACCTGATAATTATTTTCATGTATATATTTAAGAGTTTGGTCCATCGCATAAAATGTCTCTTGATACTCTTTAACATCATGATAGGAATTCATATAATCTTTCAATGATACTCTCATCATATACACTCACCCTATCTTAATTTTACTCTATTACCATTCTTTTTTCAATTCCTGTTGTAAACTTTTTTTGAGTTTTTCTACTATTTTACCTACTGTAGTAGTAGATAACTCTAAAAGTTCTGCAATCTCTCTATACTTAAATCCATTATATCTTAACTCAAATACCTTTCTATCATATCCTTCAAGCTTATACATATATTGTTTAATAAACTCAAATAGTTCATTTTTCTTCAGAAATTTTACAAGGATCATTATCCCATTTTACCTCTTCCGTAATATAATCATTAATCTCATAAGAATTAACATCGTGGGGAAAACTATAAAGTATTTGATTTTTCTTTGCAAGTAATCCTCTTTTATAAAGAGAGAACTCTCTTGCTAAACAAGTAATAAAATAAGTATAAAATAAAGCATTTTCTTTTTTTTCATTATAAGTTTTAGTTGCTCTTAACAACACACTATTTCCTAAATTTATCAATTCATCAAACGAAAAAGAAGGAATATCATAATGATTTCTTTGATAGTATTCCTTAGACTTTTCATAAATTAAAGGAGCATATTTTCTCTTTAATATATCTTTAGCTATTTCATCATTTTCATTAATAAGATAAAGAAGTTCGTAATCATTATAGTATTTCATAATACCTACTTTCTATTTCGAACTACCTCATATATCATTATGCCAGCTGCTACAGAAGCGTTTAAACTTTCTACATTTGAAGCAATAGGAATACTAGCTAAAAAAATCACATGAATCTGTTACTAACTTACTCATTCCTTTCCCCTCATTACCAATAACAAGAGCTATTTTTCCACTATAATCTATCTGACGATAGTCACTCCCATTCATACTAGTACCTACTATCCAAAAGCCTTCTTTTTTAATTCTTCGATTGTGTTTTTTATATTTGTAACTTGGACAACATCCATATCAAAAATAGTACCAACACTAGCTTTTACTACTGTACTAGTAACACCGACCTCTCTATCCTTAGGAATAATAATTCCATCAAAGGAAGCAGCAGCAGCTGTTCTAATAATCGCTCCTAAATTATGTGGATCTTCTAAATGGTCAAGAATAATAATATTTTCTGGATTTTTTTCTTCAAAAGTTCATTTAGTGAACTGTATGAGTAGTCCATGTCTATCATTATACCTTGATGTAATCCTTTTGACAAAAAAGTCAATTTCGCTTTTTGAGGCATAAAAGGTCCTAGATTTAACGTTTTCAGGTAGCAATTTAGCAAATTTGCCCATCATACTATCCTGAATTACGATTTTTCGGATTTTTTTACAGTTTTTTTTTTTTTAATATAGCTTCTGCTACATTATAACCATATACTATCATAACTACTCCATTTCTATTTTTTTCCATTAAATTCATAATTTTTTATTGTCACCCTTTAAATATAAATAACCAATTACAGCTTCAAAAGCCGTAGCAAAATGGTAAGTTGCTAAATCACAACCTTTAGGTGGTTTATGTCCCTTTGTATTTCTAGCTCTTCGTATTATAGTAAGTTCTTCTTCATCAAAAAATTATCATCTATTAGTTTAGTTAGTATAGAAGCTTGACTTTTAGCAGTCACATAAGAAAGAGATTCTTTTGTAAACTACCAATATTAGGTATATTTTTTCTTAACTAGAAAAAAAAGTCTTATATAAGTTTCATAAACACTATCACCTAGATAAGCTAAAACTAAAGGATTAATTTCTTTTAAATTCATAATTCTACTCCTCATCATTTATTATTATATATACTGCTTTTTGAAAGAAAGAAGTCACTTTAAAAACTAGGGAAGCTACTGATAGACTTACTATAGAAAATAACATTTTAGTAGTTCTTTCTTTTATAGTAGTATTAATAATATCTTCATGTCTTAACATATTAACAGTATCACTTATTAATTTTCTTTTTCTTTAATATATAACAATAAGTTACTTATAAATACAAAAAATAAGAAGATAAACACCTATCCAAACAAGATTACTTATTTCAAAACTTAATCCTAGTATAACAATAGCATAACTAAACAATATAGTATAATCTAAAAAAATGAATATAAATTTGATAAGATTCTAATTAAATATTTAGAGTCATTATTTTTAATAAATGATGAGACAAGATAACTACTAACTGCTACATCATAAATACTTTTTCCTTCATAGATATCTTTAGATAAGAAAATGGTATCTTCAGTATAGAAGTATCTATCACTACCATCTATTTTTTCTACATTTATATCTTTTAAATTATACTTATCTAAAATAGATGAAACTATTTCTTTACCACTCTTATTACTGGCATCTATCTTTTTACTCTTATAACTTCTTACATAGTATATTACTGATAATACTGCTGAATAAATAATTATAACAATTAAAACTATTAAACTAATTATTTGATATACTTCCATTCAAAACCTACTTTCTTTCAAAAGTTGTACCATCACGACCGTCTTTTAAAGTTATTCCTTGTTCTAACAACTCATCACGTATTGCATCAGCTTTTTGATAGTCTTTTTGCTTCCTTTGCTTTTCTTCTTTCTTCTATTTTAACAATTATCCAAGAATCATCTTGACTATTTTCCTCATCATTGCTTATTAAATCTAATGATAATACTTTATCAAAATCTTCTACCAAATATAATTTACTCTTACCTGATAGTTCCTCATCTTTTAAAACATCATATAATAAAGTTATCATATTAGAAGAATTTAAATCATTACTAATTGCTTCTTTAAATTTATTAATATAACTAGTTATTTTATCATTATTTAATTCACCTTCATCTTTAATACTAGCTATTTTTTCTTTTTAACTTTAGATATGCATTTTCTGCTCCATCTAATATTTCGTAACTAAAAGTCAACTGATTATGATAATAAGAGTTTAGGCATAAATAACGATAACTTAAAGGATTATAGCCTTTCTCTTCTAATAAAGATACAGTAAGAAATTCTCCTCTTGATTTACTCATCTTTTTCCACCTTTATCATTCAAAAAGCCCATATGTACCCAAAAAGTCGCACCAATCATGACCAAGATAAGCTTCACTCTGAGCAATTTCATTAGTATGATGAGGAAAGACTGCATCTTCTGCTCCACAATGAATATCTAAATAATCCCCTAGTTTTCAATTGAAATACCAGAACACTCTATATGCCAACCAGGATATCCTACTCCCCAAGGTGAATCCCATTTAATTCTTGATTATTAAACTTAGAATTGGTAAACCATAGTCCAAAGTCAAAAGGATTACGTTTAGAATTATCTTCTTCTATATCATTTCTAACTGCTACTAATAAATCATCTTTATTTCTACCTGATAATTCATAATATTTAGAAAACTTTGAAGTATTATAGTAAATATTACCATTTGAGATATAAGCATAATTATCTTTTAATAGTTTTTCTATCATTTTAATATAAGTAGGTATGTGAGCTGTCGCAGGTGTTACTACATCTGGTTTTCTAATTCCTAGTTTTTTACAATCAGAAAAAAAGAAACAATCTGTATAGTACTTTGCTATTTCCATTGAAGATTTACGTTCTCTTTTTTAGCTGCTACTGCCATCTTATCTTCTCCTGTATCACCATCTCCAACTAAATGACCTACATCAGTTATATTCATCACTCTTTGAACATCATAGCCTAAAAACTTTAAGCCTTTTTCTAAGATATCTTCAGAAATATAAGTTCGCAAATTTCCAATATGTGCATAATGATAAACTGTTGGTCCACAAGTGTACATCTTTATAGTGTTTCCATTTTTAGGTTGTAATTCCTCTACTTGTCTAGTTCTAGTATTGTATAATTTCATACGTTCTCCTCTTTTCTTTTATCTAAATTATCATAAAAGATCATATTTTTCAAGGCTTAGAAAAAGCAGTTAATTACTAACTGCCTTTATCTATTCAGATTCAATTAAACCATAACCTCCGTTTTTTTCTTTTTATAAACAACTGCTTCTTTTGATGTATCAATATTTTTTAAATAGATAAAACTGATGTCCTAAAAAAGCTCCATTTGTAAAATTGCTTCTTCTTCATCCATTGGTTTTACTTCTACTTGTTTTCTTTTAATTATTTTATCTTCCTTTTCTTCATATTCAATATCAGTTAAATCAATCATCTTAAAATCTATTCTTGTCTTATCTTCTCTAGACTTTAATCTTGTTTTATTCTTTCTAATTTGACGTTCCATTACATCTATCGCTTTATCTACAGCTGCATAAAAATCTTCTTGTGTTTCTTCAGAACGAATAATGTAATTGTGAAGTGGAATAGTTATCTCCACAGTTTGACGATGAGAAGATACTCTTACTACTACACTTGCTCTAACAGCATCACTATTTTCTAGATATTTATCTAGTCTTTTTAGTTTCTCCTTAATATAGTCTTTCATTGCTTTAGTAACTTCAATTTTGTCACCACGGATAATTATTTCCATATTATCACTCTCCTTATACCTGTAGTATAGCATAATATCTTTAAAAAAAGAAGATAATTTCTTGTCAAAAAATTATGGGAAAATTTATGCTAAATATGAAAATTAAAAAAAAACCAGCTATTTACAGTAGCTGGTTCTTTTATAGGCGTTACATCAACGGCTTGAGTATCCTTTACTTGTTTCTAGTAAAGTAAACTCTACATATTGACCCTCCGATAAAGTTTTATACCCGATGATGTTAATGGTTGAATAATGAACAAATATGTCTTCTTTATATTCAATAAATCCATACCCTTTATCATTATTAAACCATTTTACTTTTAAATAATTGTATTTCTTTTGTTAAAAGTAACAATATAGAAATACAAGAAGAAGAATCTAAGATATGGGACTAGAAGGTATATATCTAACATTTGGAAAATTTCTGATAATTTTTCCACTAGCATTCTTACTAGGAATATTTAAAGAATTTATTTTAACACTAATATTCTTTAATATAATTAGATATCCTGCCTTTGGTATACACGCAAACAAATCTTCAACTTGTTTATTTTCATCAATACTTATATTGGTAGGTATTCCGCTACTAATGTCAAAGATTACTATTACTTTACCAGTTAAAATAGCAATATGTATAATTACATTTATTTGTTTTATACTATATGCTCCAGCTGATACAGTGAAAAGACCTTTAACCAATAAAAAAAAAAAGGATCTTAAGAAAAATAGCAACATGTATAATAGCCATTATCTATTCAGTAATAATAATAATATTTAATAATAATGATAATTATCAGGAATGATAATAGAAACAATTCTAATCTTACC
>VOFC01002500.1_pt1 | contig 101720 bp, 170 predicted proteins | sample 5384161 | NCBI WGS metagenome assembly VOFC01 (sample SAMN12384722, study PRJNA508395) | human gut metagenome | isolation source: healthy gut B | host: Homo sapiens
GATTCCCGGATATGCACCCGCAGCTGCTGGCTGTCTGCCATCTGCTGCAAAAAATCCACCGTCGCGTAGGAAGCGTAGGTGGCGTGGGGCAGCACCACCCGCAGCTCCGCACAGCTGCTCTGCCGGCTGCGGGCATCCAGATCCAGCCGGTCCACCTCGTCCAGCACCCGCTCTGCCTGCCGGATAAAATGCCGTCCCTGTTCGGTGGGGATCATGCCGGTGGACGAGCGCTCAAAGATGCGGATGCCGTATTCCTCTTCCAGATTCTTGAGCGCCTTGCTCACATTGGGCTGGGCCGCATACAGCTGCTTTGCCGCCGCGCTCACCGAGCCCCACTTGCGGATGGCCACCAGATAACGCAGTTCCGTAATATTCATGTGACTGCCCCCTGTTCCAAAAATCATTCCTATTTTATCAAGCCGGGCGGCCGGCTGTCAAGCCAAATGCGGTTGACGCGCCCCGCGCAGAGCTTTATAATAAAAATGCTGTATTTACAAAAAGGAGTTTAGCTGCTATGGAGACTACCTACCGCGTTCTGCGCATTGAAGAGCAGATGTATGGCTGCGAGGAGCTGCCCGCCGGTCAGCCGGTGCTGTGCGATGTCACGCTGGCCGATCCCGCCGGGGAGCGGCGCACCCTGCCCTACCCGGACAAAGAGCTCACCCGCCTAGGCATCGACGAGGGCAGCATGGTCGTCCTGACCGCAGACGGCACACTGAAAAAAGCATAAAATGCAGGAGGAACTTATGAAAAAGATCAAAACCTCTGCCCTGATCGGTCTGGGCGCACTGGGTATCCTGTTCGGGCGCAAAATGCCCGGCGTGCAGGTGATTGCCGACGAAGCCCGCATTGCCCGCTACGCCGCCCAGCCGGTGGTGTGCAACGGCGAAGCGTGCAGCTTCCGTTACGTCACCCCTGCCGAGGGCAAACCGGTAGACCTGCTTCTGGTGGCCGTCAAGGCTACGGTACTGGAACAGGCCATTCAGGACATTGCAAAGTTCATTGGCCCGGACACCGTGATCCTCAGCGTGCTGAACGGCATCACCAGCGAGGAGCACATTGACGCAGCCTATCCCGGCCACACCCTGTGGAGCGTTGCCATCGGCATGGATGCCACCCGCACCGGCCGCACGCTGGTGTTCAACCAGGCGGGCAAGATCCAGTTCGGCGAGCGCAGCGGCGCGATGACCGGCCGCGTGCAGGCCGTGGCCGACTATCTGGACGCCTGCGGCATCGCCAACGAACCCTGCAGCGACATCCTGTACAAGCAGTGGAACAAGCTGATGGTGAACGACGGTCTGAATCAGGCAGCCGCCGCCTTTGACCTGACCTACGGCGGCCTGCGCCAGCCCGGCGAAGCACAGGACATGATGCGCGCGGCCATGCAGGAGGTCATCCGGCTGGCGAACCTTGAGGGCGTGCCCCTGCCGCCGGACAATGATGTGAGGTTCATCGACGCCATGATGCCCACCTTTAACCCCGAGGGCATGCCCAGCATGCGGCAGGATGTGCTGGCAAAGCGCCCCACCGAGGTGGAGGAGTTTGCCGGTGTGGTGCGCCAGCGGGCCAAGAAGTACGGGATGCCCACCCCTGCCAACGACTTTTTCTACACCCGCATCCGCGAGATCGAGGCGGGATACGACCAGTAAGGAGCCACCCATGCATACGCTTTATTTCACCCGCCACGGAGAGACCGTCTGGAACGTTGAAAACAAGATCTGCGGCATGACCGACAGCCCCCTCACCGAGCGGGGCCGCCAGCAGGCCCGGAAGCTGGGCGAAGCCGTCAAAGCCAGCGGGGTGCACATCGATGAGATCCTGTACTCTCCCCTGTCCCGCGCCGCCGACACCGCCATGGCCATTGCCGAGGCCACCGGCCTGCCCGCCCGGTGTGAGCCGCGCCTGCGGGAGCAGTGCTTTGGCAAATACGAGGGCACGCCCCGCAACGGCGGCGAGTTCCGCGTTTCCAAGACCCACTTTGCCGACCGCTACGACGGCGGCGAGAGCATGATGCAGCTGGCCCAGCGCATCTATAACCTGCTGGACGAACGGCATAGCCCACGAAGACCGCCACGAAGAGGAAGGCCGCGTACATGATGACGCCATAGGCCGCCACGCCGTTTTCGCCCGCGAAGCGGAGGAGCTGGTAGTTGTAGAGGATGTTGACCAGAGACATGGACAGATTGGTCATCAGCTCGGAGGAGCCGTTGATGCAGGCGCTGCGGATGACGCTGCCGTTCCACTGGGTGCGGCCCAGATGGATGGCGGAGGTGGTGGCCTGGTGAGAAAGTAGAACACCGGCAGCACGCCGCCCACGATCTGGCTGATGAACGTTGCAATGGCAGCGCCCTCCACGCCGCCGTGGAGCATACCCACCAGCAGGACATCCAGAACCATGTTGGTGCCGCCTGCTGCCACCGTGAACGCGAACCCCAGATGGGGTTTTTCGGCGGTGACGAAGAACTCTGGAACATGTTCTGTAAAATAAAGGTGGGCACGCTGACCATCAGCACCCGGCCATACCGGACGGCGGCGCGATGGCGTTGGCGTCGCCATGGCGCACACAATGGAATAGGTAATGTCGCAATAAGGCTGGATGGCCGTGCTCTTCTCCACCGTGGAGATGAGCAGCACCTGCAATTGCAGGCGGCGGAACAGCTCCATCATGGGGCGGATGCGGTCGCTGGTCATCTTGCTGAACGCCTCGTCCAGCAGCACCAGCCGGATGCTGTTCTCGCTCTTCGGTAAATTTGCAGCAGGCTGGCGCAGATGGCCACATAGAACGGGGCCTGATTCTCGCCGCCGGAGGAATCCCGGCTGACGCGGGAGAGATCGGCCTGCTGGCCGGACACCGTGTTGGTAACTTTGATGTCGTAATCCAGATAGGTGCGGTAATCCACATAGTCCGAGAGGGTGACGCCCTCGGGGCGGCGGCCCTCCTGCCGGGCGCGAGTGTTCTCGTCCACGTCGGCCATGATCTTTTCCATCAGCTCATCCACCTGCCGCTCGTAAACGGGGTCGGCGGTGGCGGCGATGTTGTCCAGCGAATCGGAATCGGTCATCTGCTGGTTGCCTTTGTCCACAATGACCTGATAGAACGCCGCCAGCTGGGGATCCCGGCTGGGCTCCAGCTCAAAGCGGTAGACCTCTTCGCCGTAGGTCAGCTGTTCCATCACCTTGTTCAGCTCCCGGAACTGCCGCCGGGCGTTGAAGATATCGTCTTTCATCCGGAAGAGGATGTCCTTGCGGAAGCGGTCCTTGCAGTCTTTCTGGGCCTGCTCGAGGCGGGCAGCGTACCGCTCCAGGTCAATGCGGACCAAGCTCTCGTACTGGGCACGGTACTGCTCTACCCCCGCAAGGCCCAGCGGATAATCGCAGACGTACCGCTCGTTGTAGGCTTTCTGGGCAGGCTCCAGCGTCCCGGTCAGGTAGAGCTGCAACGCCTCGTCCAGCTTGGTCTGGGCCTTTTCGGCGGCCTGTGCCACGGCACGGTCGGGCTTTGCCTTGTCCGGGCCGGAGAGGGCCGCCCAGCGCTCCCGGGCCAGCGGCTCCAGCAGCGGATACTTTGCAAAGAATGCATTGGCGGCATCGGCGCTGGTCTGCGCTGTCTCCACCGCCTTTTTCCGCTCAGCCTCACAGGAGGCCAGCTGCTTCTGGCAGACGCGGATGTCCCCGCCCACCTGCTCCACGGCAGCGCGGGCAGCGTCCCAGGCTTTCTCCCGGGCTTCTTCCTCTTTGTAGAGCTGCTGGAGCATGGGGTTCTCCCGGCAGTCGGCCAGCTGCTGCTCCTGCGCCGTGTAGGCCTGCCGGGCAGCGGTCAGGGCCGCGCGGCTGTCCCACAAAGCGCCAAGCTCCTCCAGCGTCTTGCCCGCAAGGCGTTCTGGTACTGGTCATAGGCCGCTTTCAGGGTCTTTTCGGTCTGCTCGGCGGCGCGGCGGCGCTCGGCCAGCGCTTCCAGCTCGGCGGTCAGGGCCTCGGCGCGGGTGCGGCGGGCATCCAGACCAATATACCGCTGGGGCGCGCGGAGGCGTTCCAGCCGGAACGGATGGTGGCGGAGCAGATCACGGGTAGCGCTGTCCGGGTACTGTTCCAGCGTATCCGGTGTGTCACAGCAGACGATGCGGCCCAGAATGGTCTCCGCGTACTGGGCAGCCAGCGGATTTTCACCGGTGACCTGCGCGGCCAAACTGTCCGGGGCGATCTTGTCCGTCCGGCGGTTGGCCTTGCGGATGCCCGGGGTATCCAGCAGGCTGATGGGCCCAACTTTCTCTTTCAGGGCCACAAAGGCGCTCTTGGCGGCGGCATAGTGGGCAGGCGGCACCAGGATATCAAAGCGGCGGTCGCCGGGCAAGCCTCCACGCAGTCCTGCCAGCTCTCGTCCTCCACGGCCAGCAGCTCACAGAAAATTTTGGCGTCCGGCGTCATGCCCCGGCTCTGCAGCTCGGCGTTGACGGCGTCCCGCACACGGGTGGCAGCGTCGCCGTGGGGGTAGACCCACTTGCCGCCCGAGACCGCGTCCAGTTCCGCCCGTTTGGCGCCCTGCTCCCGGAGCAGGTCTGCAACCGCCTGCCGGGCCGCGAAATACTGCTCTTCCAGCGGTTTTTCCACGCCGGAAAGGGCGTCGGTCAGGCCGGGGAGCGTCTCCGGCGGAGGGCTTCCGGCCAGAGATCTTTTCCATTGCAAACCCGCTGCGGCCAAGGCTCTGCAGCAGGGCTGTGACTTTGTTTGCCGCGGCTTCGGCCCCGGCAGACGGCGGGCGGCAGCGTCCAGCGCGCTCTTTTTCCGGGCCAGCTCCTCGGTCATGGCGTCGAGCGGGCGGCCCTCTCCGCTGGCAGAGGCCGCACTGTGGGCGGCCAGATAGGCCCGGCGGGCTTCGGCCTCGGCGTTCTTGGCTGCTTCGTACTGGGCGTTCAGGGTTTCCAGCTGGCGGTTTCCGGCCTCCAGATGGCCCTGCCAGGCGGCATCTTCCCCGGCATCGGCAGCGGCACGGGCCAGCAGGGCCGCGCCCCGGTTCACAAGGGCGGCGGTCTCTTTTTCGGCGGCTTCCGGCCATCGTTCACGATGGTCTCCAGCGCGGCGGCACGGGTCTGGGCTTCGGCCAGCACCGCGTGGAGGTTTCCAGCTCCACACGGTCGCCCTGCAGGGCATCCAGGTCTAACTCCGGCTGGGGCAGGATATACTGATACAGGAATTCCCGGAAATTCGGGATCTCGTCCATGCTGGTGCCCATCTGGAACACCTCATTGAACTTCTTGCCCAGCGGGCTGGCGGCCCGCCCAATGCCCAGCGCGCGGCAGATGCGGTCCCGGGCTTCGCTGGGGCTGCGGGTGTAAGAGAGCCGCCCCGTGGCGGGCTTGAAGTCTTCCTTGGCGCTGGGAGCCCCGGTGCGGGGTCGATAAACGGCAGCTGCTCCAGCGTGCAGCCGTCCTCGGAGAGGTACCAGGTCTGGTCGCCGGGGTGCAGCTCCTGCATGGGGCCTTCCGACTCCACCCGGACGGCGATGACGAAAGGGGGCGCGCTTGACCGTGTCCCAGAACTCCGCGCCGATGTAGGCAACGGTGCGGCCCGGGCGGCGGTAAGCGTTCTCTCCGCGCTGTTTGGCGTGGACCGAGCCTTGGAGGGTGCGTCCGCTCTTTTTATTGCCCAGCGCATTGAAGCTGCGGTTGGTGGTCAGGCAGTAGCGGATGGCGTCGAGGATGGTGGTCTTGCCCACGGCATTCACGCCGATCATATAGGTCAGGCGGGCACAATCAAAGGTGACGTTTTCAAAGTTGTGCCAGTTGATGAGTTTCAGGCGTTTTAATTCGATCATTCTTCCACCTCCGCAGCGCCGTCCCCGTCAGGGCGTTCGTACAAAGCCAGCTCGCTCCGGGTGCGGCTGCTCTCGGCGGCGGCATCGGCCAGGTCGGCGTCCGGCAGGGCCAGCAATACCGTGGGGAACACCTCAATGCGGCTGTCCAGCCCGCTCAGGCGGCCCACCGGCCGGGCCAGATTGTAGCGGCGCAGGGTACGCAGCAGCCGCTCGAGGGTGGGCTGATCGAGGCGGCGGGGCAGATTCATTTTCTGCAGCTCCGCCTGCACCTCCTCGACCGTCACCAGCACCTGATCGGCACTGGCGGAAAGGCTCTCCCGCTTTTGCAGATAAAGCAGCCGCAGCACCAGCAGCAGGATGCTCTCGTATTTCAGCAGCCGGGCCTGGCTGCCCTCATGCTCGTTGACAAGGGCCGCCGCCTGCAGCGGGGCCGGGTAAAGCAGCACCACGGCATAACCCAGCGGCGCGAACACGGCCCGCACCTCGGGAGATGATCCTGCACATAGAGATATTTTGCCCGCTGGTCTTCCACCCGCCCAGCAAAAAGCAGTGGTTGAGGAGATAGTTTGCGGTTTCTTCCAACATTTTATTCGGTTCGGCCATCGTTTCCGTCCTCCCTGCGGGGTGTCAATACAAATTCTTCAAAGCGGAAGCCGCCCCGCTCCACCCACTCGCCCGTAAGGGTGATGTCATAGCCCGCCGGGGCGACTGGGAATAGGTGTGCAGGCCGATGACCCGGGCAAAATCGTCCGGGTACTCGGCGGCCAGCGTGGACGCCGTGACCCGCGGCCGGGCGGCCAGCGCCTGCCGGGCCAATAGCTCCACGTTTTCTTCGGTCACGGCCATCCGAGCGTAATCCAGCAGGAGCTTCTGCTCCTTTTTGAGCTGTTCCGGGTCCAGCGCCTGGCCTGCCGCACCGGGGCCAGCGGGGCCTCGCCGCGGGGCCGCGGCGGCGGGTAGAGGGGCTTTTGCGCCAAACACCTGCACCGGGTAGAGGTGGAGCCGCTTTGCCACCGGGTCGTCGTCGGCTCAAAGAGCTGATCCGGCGTCTTGATCTCCTCGGCATAGCGCCGCGGAGCAGCGCCGTGACGCTGCCCTGGGCCGAGCGGTCGCTCAGGAGCAGGAACTGCGCCCGCTGCACCGCCCGCTTGCGGTAGCGGATGTGGCTGTCGTCGATCTGGCGGATGAGGCCGCTCATCTCTTCCAGCGCGTCCCGCTGCTTCTGGATGAGGGCCCGCACCCGGGGCGCGGCCTCGCCGGGGGCGCAGCGCTCCACCCGGGCATAATCCAACGCCAGCTGGGGCAGGTACTTGTTCTCGCACTCGTCCAGCCCCTCTTCGAGGTAGGCGCGGTAATTGAAGAGGTTATCACTGGTCTTGAAGCGGTGGTACGCCGCCGCCACCACCTTTTCCTCATACTGGTCAAACAGCTCCAGCACTTCCTGCGGGGTGCGGTTGCGGGTAAGACGGTCGATGTAATGCCCGATGGAAGCGTTGAGGGCGCGCAGGGATCTGTTCAGCGCTTCCAGGTCGGACGCCACCTCGTGCAGGACATTCTCGTAGGGGGGCTCTTTTCTTCCCCGATGCCCCGCAGCAGCTGCCAGGCTTTGTAAAGCTTGCCCGTGTAGGTGACGACGCGGGGGTTCAGGATCTCTCCAGCGCCTCCAGCAGCGGCGTCACCTCGGGCACAAAGGCGAGGGTGGGCTCTTCCTCATAGCTGCCGGGCTGCTCTTCCAGCCAGCCGGTGCGGCGGAGGCGGAGCAGAAAGCCCAGCGCCAGCAGATGCGGGTCCCGGGTGGGCTGCTCGTCCTCATCCCCTGCCCCATCGGCATCCAGCGCCAGCGGCTTTGCCACGGCGGCAAAGTAATCCTCCGCCCGGGAGACGGCTTCCGCCCGGGAGAGGCTGTAATCCGCCGTGTGGCGGCATTCCTCCCACAGCAAAAGCAGCAGCTCCGCATAAAAGCCCGGTTGGGCCCCGCCAGCGGGCGGAAAAGCTTGGGGCTGACCAGTTCAAACAGCTGCATCAGAAGCTTCCTTTCTTTCGATAAAATCCAGTTTTTATTGTACCACATTTGCCACGCTTTTGCCATAACGACAAAAAACCCGGGGAGCGGGGTGCTCCTCGGGGCGGGGTGCGGTTCCATTCTGTAAAAGGGTCAGGCGAGCAAATCAAAGGTAAGCACAAAGCAAAAGGTGCCATCCTCCAGCTTTTTGGCGGAGACACCGACACCCTTGACCAGCTGTGCTTCTTTCGCCTTTTTACACCATAAGCCTTGGCGTAGGCAAATAAAAAAGCACGGGCCAACCGAACAGCTGTTGCTGCTCTGCTGGCCCGCGAGGCGCTCCCTATTTCCAGAGCGGTGCTTTGCAACGCGCCGCGGCTCTGGCAATCTTCCGGGGCCTGTGCCGGTGCGTAAACGAGTACGCGCGGACAACCCCTCAAAATTAAGTTGATTTTAGCACACACCGCGCAAAGTGTCAATAAAATTGCTGCATTTTGACATTCTTTTTGGGAAAAATCGCCCCAAGAATTTCCGCAAATTACACAATTCTACCACGATTGTCAGAAGAAAGAAGCTCTCTGTGCACCGGCCCTGTTTTCCCGCCAGCCAGGAACCGCTTCTCTGTCCGCTGGACCTGCGTCGCAGGCATCCGGTCTGGCGGCCAACGGCACTCTGGCTGCTCCTCAGCTTTCCCGGAACGCTCCCCTCCGGGCGGCTCTCCCTCCACAAAAACTTTGCAGGCTAAACTGAAAAGCCCCCGGAACGCGGTGTTCCGGGGGCTTTAAGTTTTGTGTTTTAGCCGCGCACCGAGAAGCCGCGCTCCCAGGGGTCGGGGGCAATGTCTTTCTGGCGGATGGCGGTGATCTGGATATAATCACTGCGCTGGATGAGGGCAAACAGTTTCCGAAATTTGACGGGGTCGCCCTGGACTTCCAGCGTGACGGAGCCGTCGTCCTCGTTTTCCACCCAGCCGGTCAGCTCCAGGCTCTGGGCCGCATACCGGGCCCGGTAACGGAAGCCCACGCCCTGCACCTGGCCCTCGATGGAATAGCGCCGCCGCACCGTGCCCTCGGGCAGAGCGGGCGGCTCCCCTTTTTTGTCTTTCAAAAATTCAAACATTGTCAACCTCCTGCTGTTGCCGCGTCTCACCGCAGGGCCCGGCAGTTTTCCAATACGCGCAAGCCTGCCCGGCCTGCCAAGGGCTCCCCTCATCGGGAGCTGGCAATGCGAAGCATGGACTGAGAGGTTTTACAGCTCCTGATATGCCGTCATCAAAGCGGGGATGAACTGCTTTTTGCGGCTGACCACGCCGGGCAGCGTCCAGCTGTCGTCGGCGGCGGGCTCGATCTCAAAGCCGCTGCGGAGCATCTCGTCGGCATGGCGGCCCGCGCAGATGACCACGCTCTCCTCCTTGGGCACATCGGTCAGCAGCATGTAGAGGTCTTCCACATTCTGCTTGTTGCGGGCCTCTTCGAGGTAGGGCTGGAGCAGTTTCTGGGCCGCCTGGAGGTTCTTGCGGGTCATGTAGCTGCCCTGTGCCACGCCAAAGCGGACATCGCCGCACATGAACACCTTGAAATCCTGCAGGAAGACTTCCTCCGCGGTCTTGCCGGCCAGATTCTCGCCTGCCTCAAACATCTCATTGGCAAACTCGTTGATGTCCACCCCGGCGATCTTTGCCAGACGGTTGGCGGCACCCACATCCATGGGGGTGCAGGTGGGGCTGCGGAACACCAGCGTGTCCGACAGGATAGCCGCCAGCAGCAGACCGGCGGTCTTGGGCTCGATCTCCACCCCGCTCTCGTCGTACATCTGGGTGACGATGGTGGCGGTGCAGCCCACCGGCTGGTTGCGGAAGTAAACCGGGCCGTCTGTTTCCAGGCTGCCGATGCGGTGATGGTCGATGATCTCCAGAATTTCGGCCTGGTCAAAACCCTCCACGGCCTGAGTGGCCTCGTTGTGGTCCACCAGAATGATGCGGCGCTTGCGCAGGGCAATGATGTTGCGGCGGCTGACCATGCCGCAGTATTTGCCGTCCTCATCCAGCACCGGGAAATACCGGTGGCGCACCTTGGTCATAACGCGGGTGACGTCCGACACCGGGGTGACAAGGGTGAATTTGACGATATCGTCTCTTGTCATGTAATAGGAGATGGGTGCGCACTGGCTCATCAGCTTACCGGCGGCGTAGCTGTCGCAGGCAACGGACATGATGGCCACGCCCGTTTCCTCGGCGATGCGCTGGATGGTACGGCCCACCTTGGCCCCGTTGCAGATGATGAGGAGCGAGGCCTCTTTCTCAATGGCGCAGAGCTGGCTCTCGTAGCGGTTGGTCAGGATCACGATGTCGCCTTTTTCCACGGCGCTTTCCAGCATTTCCGGGGTGGCGGTGCCGATCTTGATATGTCCCGTGGTGCAGACGGCGTCCTCGTCGCCCACCACCATGGTGCCGCCCAGCGTCTCCAGAATATTCTTATAGCTCGTGCGGCTCTTGGCCAGCACCCCGGTATCGAACACGTCCATGTTGGCGGTGGCGATATCCTTGACCGTGATGAGGCCCAGCAGCTCGTTGTCGGTGTCCGTGATGGGCAGGGTGTCGATCTGCTTGTCGCGCATGATCTCCCAGGCCTTGCGCAGGCTGGTGCTGCCGTTGATGCCGGGCATTTCACGGAAATCCACGTCCCGGATCTTGGGGTTGACATCGGTACACATCCGGGGCGGTGTGACCCCGAACTTTTTGAGCACGAATTCCGTCTCCTGGTTCATGCGGCCCGCGCGGCGCGGCTCGCAGACCAGAGAGCTGGTTTTATTCTTGAGCTCCGCATAGGCAATGGCAGAGCAGATGGAGTCGGTGTCCGGGTTGCGATGCCCGATGACCACGACTTTGTGGGCTGCTTTTGGCATGGCTGTTCTTTCCCCCTTGTGGGTTGTTTCAATTTCCTTCTTCGCTTCGGGTGTGCTTGCTTTGCGCGGCCGCTCCTGCACAGCGGCTGCCGGGGAGCCGACAGGCGCTCCCTCTGCATTCCATTTTAACACAAGTGCGGGCGGGGGTAAACCGCATGGAGCGGGAGTTTTCCTTAAAATTTTGCGAGAAACTTGTATACATCTATTGTTTTTTGAAAGAGGGCGTTGTATGATTAAGTTACGATTGATACTTTACCATGCTAGCCCTCTCCGTCATCGCTGGCGCGATGCCACCTCTCCCAAAGTGAGAGGCCTTGGCAATCCCCGCAAGCGACACCTCTTTCCAAGGGCTCACCCCTCCGGGAAAGACTCCCTCCGGCCGGAGGGAGATGTCGCGTAAGCGACAAAAGGAGGATGCCTGTCGAGCGAAGCGAGACTGAGAGGGCACATAGGAGGAACCATGACGTCCACAAAATTCCATTCCCAACCGCTGTTTCCCCGCAGGCAACTGACGGGCCCTGCTGCTGCCCCTCATCGCCGAGCAGGCACTCAGTGTGACCATTGGCCTGGCCGACACCCTGATGGTTTCCTCCGTCGGCGAGGCGGCTGTCTCGGGCGTAAGCCTCGTTGACACGTTCAACACCCTGATGATCCAGATCATGAGCGCGCTGGCCACCGGCGGCGCGGTGGTCGCCAGCCAGTACATCGGCCACCGGGAAGAGAAAAATGCCCGGGCCTCCGCCGCGCAGATCCTGTTCATCCTCTCGGTGTTCAGCCTGGCCGTGGCCGCCGTGGTCGTGGTGGGGCGGCACGCCATCCTGCGGGGCATCTTCGGCTCCATCGACGCCGACGTCATGCGCTACGCCGAGACCTATTTCCTGCTCTCAGCCCTGAGCTACCCGTTCATTGGCCTGTACAACGCCGGTGCGGCGCTGTTCCGGGCGCAGGGCAACAGCAAGGTGAGCATGATGTCCAGCCTGGTGATGAACGTTGTCAACATCGGCGGCAACGCCATCCTCATCTTTGGCTTCGGGATGGGCGTGCTGGGCGCGGCCCTCGCCAGCCTGGTCTCCCGCGCCATTGCCTGCATCGCGGTGCTTTTCCTGCTGCAAAAGCCCGGCTGTATGCTCCGCATCGAGGATCTTGCCGCTCTCCGGCCAAACGGCAGGCTCATCCAGCGCATCCTGCGGGTGGGCATCCCGGCCGGCATTGAGAACGGCATGTTCCAGATCGGCAAGCTGTCGGTGGCCAGCCTGACCAGCACCCTGGGTACCGCCGCCATTGCCGCCAACGCCGTGGCCAATACCACCTCCACGTTCCTCAACATCCCGGCCAGCGCCGTGGGCCTTGCCGTGCTCACCGTGGTGGGCCAGTGCCTGGGCGCAGGCGAAGAAAGAGCAGGCTGTCTGGTACGCCCGCCGCCTGCTGCTGCTGGCTTATGCGGGTGCCTGGATCATGAACCTGTCGGCGTTCTTCTTTGCGGACAAGCTGGCGCTGACCCTCTTCCATCTCTCGCCGGAAGCGCAGGCCATGGCCCTGCAGGTGATGCAGTGGTTCAACCTCTTCTCGATCTTCTTCTGGCCCTCCAGCTTTACCCTGCCCAACATCCTCCGCGCGGCAGGCGACGCCTCGTTTACCATGTCGGTCAGCATCGTGTCCATGTGGGTGTTCCAGGCCGAGCTTGCCCGTCAGAAGGCGGAGAAAGCTGCCCGCAGGCTGCCCCAGCTCTCGAAAGAGGCCGAGCAGAGCGTGGGCCAGCTCAAGCGTGCGGCGGACTACCTCGCCAAGAAGCCGGAACTGGCCAAGGAACTGAGCGCCGCCGAGCGCCGCAAGCGTGCTCAGCTGCAGAGCAAGCCGGTGTATAAGTATGTGGCCCTCATCATCAGCCTTCTCGGTGTGGCGTCTGCGGCCTATGGCATCCAGAGCATCCTCAACCACACCGGGAACTACGGCATCTACTTTGCCCTGTTCGGCTTCGCGGCCATCTTCCTCTTTTCCAGCTACAACATGATGCCCACGGCCCACAACAACCACAAGTCCATCATGGCGGGCCGACAAGGCCGAAGCAGCCATGGCCGAGTACATCCGGGCTTACCCCGGCGGCAGCTTCCCGGTGCCGGACATCTACGCCCACCCTGTGGTGCTCAAGCAGATGACCGACGCCATTCATTTTGTAGATCCATAACCACCGTTTGGTTTTGAAATAACCTTAAAAGAATTTGGATATTTATCTACAAACTCTTTTCCAATTGCAGCAGTATTATCCTTAGAGCCATCATCTATAATTAACACTTCAATATCATCCATAATTTCAGGGGCTACCAAAGAATCTAAAGTATTTTTCAAAAAATTCTTCTACGTTATATGCTGCAATTGATATGTCTTAAAGTTTTTTTCCACTATGTGCTCCACCTTTTCATCTATAATCATTTATTTTCATGTGATTCTGTTTCATACGAATTATCATTCCCATAAAAGCTTAATAAAACAAAAATTGCTTTTCTTACACATTTTGTAAGAAAAGTTCCATTACTTTCTGAATGTATATTTGTAAAAAGCATTACAATATTAGTACAATTTTAGCATATTGTGTTATTGTTTGCAACTAAAACAAAGGTTTCTGTGCCCCTGTACAAAAAAATGAAATAAACCTGCAAATATTTTTTCATACACACACACAATAAAATAATAAGATTTTATGAACACAAATAAAAAAGGAGACATAAAATATGTCTCCTTTCAAATTATCTAATTTTTTTCTCTTAATTTAGCTGCTTTTACCAACTCTGTCACGTAGGTAGTAAAGTTTTGCTCTGCGAACATGACCTTTACGAACCAATTTAACACCCTTTACATTTGGGCTATGAATTGGGAAAACTCTTTCAACACCAACACCGTAAGAAACGCGTCTAACTGTGAAAGTTTCAGAAACACCGCTGCCTTTACGAGCAATTACAGTGCCTTCAAACACCTGAATTCTTTTCTCTTTCGCCCTCGCGAATGTTAACGTCGATTTTAATTGTGTCACCAATTTCAATATTTGGTACTTCAGCTTTCATAGAATCTTGTGCAATTAATTTTAGTGCATCCATGAATAAAATCCTCCTAAATTTTCAGACATTCATATCACTTAGGATAGAGGACTGTCAGCTTTAATGTCTCGGCTTCAGCCGGGCATCAACTCCCGTCAGCGGTCTGACGGCATAAAAGATGCCTATATATAATACCACAACAAAAACAAAAGATGCAATCACTTTTACAAAAAATCATACTTTAGGCAAAAACGTGAAACTCTGCATCATATAAGTGCGAACGTATGATAACCGCATACAAAGAATATCCCAAATAAGTTTCAATGGCCTCTCCTATTAAGGACGGGTTTATATTCTCCGTACTTCCGGCAGGCAATACAATATTCAACACCACTTCATGACCTTCTACTGTCATTTTATATTTATCCAAGTGATCATTTAAATGGATGGTTTTTATACCTGATTTGGTTTTCTTTTCTACCAAAATTTCGTCTTTAGAAAACAGCGCCTCTAACTCTTCTTTCAAAATGCGCGGGTCTCTTTCATCTGCAGCATAACGTATTTCATAATCTGCATAAGCAATTTTGCCCGGCTTCATTTGTGGTTCTGTTACATCATAAACGCGAATATCCTTGGGCAAAGCATCGTTTAAACGGTGGATAATTTCTTCTTTTGGCATATCTTCCAACAAGCGAATATCCATAGATTCATGTTTTCCCTCTACACCCAGAGAAAGAGGCAATGCAAATGTAACAAACGCATGAGGATTAAACCCTTCCGTATACCACATAGGAAGTTTGGCCTTATGAAATGCACGCGCTACACAGCGATTTAAATCCAAATGAGAGATATATTTTGCTGTACCAAATTTATGAAACCAAATTCTAGTACTTTTCAACGCAAATCCCTCCTTTAAAACAAGCTGCACCGCAGGCCGAACAAGCTTCTTGACAGTTTGGGGTGGTAGCATTTTGATAGGCTTTTTCACATTCTCTTTTTAAAAATGATTTTTTAATGCCGTAATCAATATGGTCCCAAGGCAATACTTCATCAAAACTTCTGTGTCTTTGATTATAGAAAGTAGGATCAATACCACATTTCTCAAACACTTCCAACCATTTCGGTAAAGAAAAGAAGTCGGACCAGCCGTCAAATTTGCATCCATGTTCAAATGCTTGTTCCAATACTTTTTCCCAAACGTCTATCACCGCGCGCAAACACACCTTCCAAAAAGCTGGTATCTGCGTCGTGCCAGTTGCATGTTAATTTTTTACTGTGTACACAACCAATTAAATGCTCCTGTTTTTATGCAATGTCTCAATCGAATCCTGAGGCTCCCACTGAAATGGAGTAAACGGTTTTGGCACAAAAGAGGAAGCACTGCACGTTACCTTTACACTTCTTCCCTTTGCTCGCTTTGGATTACTGTAATACGCTTCCACAACCTGCTGTCCCAAATGAGCAATGCCTGCCACATCCTCCATTGTTTCTGTGGGAAGACCAATCATAAAATACAATTTAATCGTGGTCCAGCCACCTTCAAATGCAGTTTGTACCGTTTTCATCAGTTCTTCTTCCGTTACATTCTTATTAATGACATCACGTAACCTTTGGGTACCTGCTTCCGGTGCAAATGTCAGGCCGCTGCGGCGTACCGTTTTCAGTTTGTCCATCAACTCATTGGAAAAACCGTCTACACGCAAAGAAGGAAGTGATACGCTCACTTTTTCGTTGTCTGTCCAACTAAGCAAAGTCTCTAACAAATCTTCAATTTGGCTGTAGTCGCTGGTACTTAACGAGGATAGAGAAATTTCATCATAACCTGTATGCTCGCAAATAGAACGGCACTGACGGTTAATCATATCAACTGATTTTTTCCCTTACAGGGCGATAAATAAATCCTGCCTGACAAAATCTACACCCACGAATACAACCGCGCTGTACTTCTGCAACGGCTCTGTCATGCACAATTTCAATACTCGGAACTACAAATTTTTCGGGAAAATATGCTTTATCCATATCCAATTCCAAACGTTTTCGAACAGTTTTGGGCGCTGCTGCATGAGGAATCATTTTTTTATGGTACCGTCGTCATGATACGTAACCGAATAAAGAGACGGCACATAGACACCCTGAATTTGTGCGGCTTTTTTGTAAAAATTCTTCTTTGCTTTTTCCCTCTTTTTTGCAAGCTTGATATAAACGAATAACTTCTAAATCTACTTGCTCACCTTCTCCAATAAAGAACAAATCGACAAAATCTGCCAGAGGTTCAGGGTTGCAGGCACAAGGACCACCTGCAACCACAATATGAAATAAATCTGTTCTGTCCTGTACCCTTATGGGAATACCAGCCAAATTCAGCATATTTAAAATATTGGTATAACTTAATTCATACTGCAGTGTAAATCCAATAAAAAGTCAAATTCGGCGACACTGTCGCCGCTTTCCAAAGCAAATAGTGGAATATCATGCTTACGCATCTCTTCCTCCATATCTACCCATGGAGCAAATACACGTTCGCACCAAATATCGGGCTGTTCATTTAATACACTATATAATATTTTCATGCCCAGATGAGACATTCCCACTTCATAAACGTCCGGAAAACAAAATGCAAACCGTACATCTACATCTGCCTTATCTTTTATGACGGCATTCAGTTCACCGCCCACATACCTGCCCGGTTTTTGTACGTTTGCCAATATACGTTCAATTTTTCTGATTCATAATTTTTCTTATTCAGTTACAAATATTGCAGCTGAATCCAATCCTTTCATCCGGTCTTATAGAAAGTAAATATATCACATACGCTTGTATTATAGCATAATAGAAATTGGCTTTGCAATTTCTAACTAATAAGTGCTAAAACGTTCTCATAACAATCAAAATTTTTAATTTTTCCGTTGTTATGAGGTTGTTATCTTTATAGAAAAAATTGCTTCGCAATTTTTAACATCTAAACGTTAAAACGTTCTGGGCAACAATTAAAATCTATGATTTTGCACTTGTTGTCAAACTGTGATAGCCATGAGTATAATTCAGATTGGAACTGCATGATATTACGGAGAAACAATGTAAAGAATCTAAAAAAACGTCCACGTTTCAATACCAATAAAACCATAAGATAGATACTGATAAAAAACAGAGTAAAATTATGTTTTGACTGTAAAAGCATCATAAATCCAATGATTGCTACAGGAAGCAATGCAAAAAGGAAACGACGGCAACAATTGTTTCTGATGTTTTCTGAGAGCATTTATTACACAGCAACGCATAAAGTGCCTGACCTCCATCCAAAGCTTCCACAGGCAATATATTGAACCAAGCAATGGTACTGTTAACAAAAATAAATTCCCAAACCAAATGGTTGGGCCAAAAAAGAATATAATACTGCCGATGCCACACAAAAAATCATATTGGCAAAGGGACCGGCCAAGGCAACCAATGCATCTGATAAATAACTGCGTCGTCCTCTTCCGGTTTCCTCAATATCCACCAAATGCATGAAAACGAACCGTTTTCACGGAACCACCCAGCAAAAGCATCATAACCAAATGTCCTGCTTCATGCAGTACGGTTGCGGCTATACCCAGCAAAGCTACTCCGGTTGTATCTGTAAATAATAAAAATGCAATGACGGCAAAAAACAAATATTCTATTTTTATTTCACATTGTTTGATTTGAAAGTTCATTATTTCTGCAACACTGTTTGAGGATTATACGGAGTGCCGTCAATTAATAATTCCAAATGCACATGAGGCCCGGATGAATCTCCTGTGCTCCCGACTTTTGCAATTTCATCCCCCATATTTACATGGTCTCCTTGCTTGACAGAAATTGAATTACAATGAGCATAGCGAGTTTCAATACCGCTTCCATGGTCAAGTAAAACGTATTTTCCATATGAGTCATTTTCTCCCGCTTCTTTACAGTCCCAGTAAAGGAAGCTGTAATTGGAGTATCTGTATCAGCAGCAATATCCAATCCTTGATGAAATTTGCCATCTCTTTCTCCAAAGGAAGATGAAATAGTCCCATTGGCAACAGGAGATTTTAACAAAACAGACAATGTAACAGGCCCTTCTTGATTTTTTACCATATGTAACCGCTAATGTATTAGCCTGAGGTTTTGCTCCTGTCTGTGCTACATCAGTATCAGAAACAGAAGATGTATTTTTCTGAAAAATCTCCAGTAAATCATCTTTCGTTACATTTACCATAATAGATTCATTCACAGAACCTACGTACCATCTTTTTTTTACTGTTTCATAAATTGACCCGCCAAACAAGCGTATTCCCAAAGCAGCAACCAGGATTATCAAACATGCTCCTACCTGAATGGAGATTAAAAATCTGCTGCGCAGCAATTTTTCCTGCTTTACGGTCTTTTTCTTTTCTTCTTGCTCTGTTTCTTCCGTTTCCTCTTCTTCAATTTGAGATGGTTGCTGCTCAGACTCATCAATCAATTCATTTCTTCTAATTGGTTTTGATTTTTGGTCCATTTCTTCCAGTGCTTGTAATTCTTCCATACTTGGTGCTCTTCTCTTCCTGAACATGAACAATCCCTCCTTGTCTATCATATGACAGCAAGTACCATTTCATACCGCATTCTTTAGACAAGTATAAGTATTGCGTATTTTCTTTTATCTATTGCCAACAAAATCGAAATGCTTCCAAAAAACTCCTTAAAATAAAGTGTTCATCATTTAGAGATGAAATAAAATTTTTTGTGAATAAAAATAAATACTCTATTTTTAGTTCGTTTTGTTCTTATTATCTATATCATTTCTGAATCTCAAAATGAATCTGCAAAACAAAAGACAGACGAACATTCGTCTGTCTTTTGTTTGTACAATATTTTAAACTTTATGAAATATTAGAAAGTAACGTTTCCATTTTTATACAACATATAAATCCTTATCGTCTGCAACCACTTTTACAACTGCTGACTTAATTGTATTTACAGTCCAATCCTTTTCCCAAAGTTTAGAAACTTTGCTAAAATCGGTCTTTGGAGTATTTTTTACAAAGTCCGAAGATGCATACACAAGCATATTGAGAAATATGTATTGTTTGCAGTTTTTAAGAAAGGTTTATAATATACTTTAAAAAACAATAATGAGTTGGGCTGGTTCCAGTACGTGTTAAAGTTTTCTCAATATATATGTCTCTTAACATCACAGTATCCGGACAACCGGATGGAATAATAAATCCGGCACTTTTCAGTTCTTCAAGCAAACTATCTTTACTGCTGTATTTCATAAGAGCGATAGCCTCTTTTTTCTGTTAACAATCCTACAGAATCAGGCAGAGTAAAAGTTTCTTTTCCAGTACCAAGCGTATAACGTCCCGGCTTTGTATTATCAATCAATTTTTGATTCATCAAACGATATACTTCATCATTGGATACCAAACGATGATTGGAGTCATATGTTCCAACGGTTACATCTGTAGACAAAATGGTTCCTGTACGCAAATTGCGATTATATCCAGTTTTTTAAACGTTTTACCTGATATTTCTCAGCGAAAGAAGAAACTCGGCTGGCCTGAGCCTTCAAATCTTCCAAGTTGCTTTTGGCTTCACTTTTTCAACCGTACTGTTGGATGTTTCAATAATATATTCCAAAGCAATACTGTCTAATATAACTGCCTGTGTATAAGTACCTACGGAATAAAGATAAAAACGTTCACGTTCGTCGTAAGTTTGCTGTTCCCAGTTATTCATAGTGGTAATTCTGTCATAATGCGCTTTCAAAGCACCATCTGCTGTTCCTGCCGCATCTGAAAGAATTTTTTCACCTAATGCATAAGTTTCCGTATGAAAATCTATGCCATTGGTGTGATTGATTTTATCTGCGAGTATCTTTAACTCATTTTGATATTCTTCAGAACCTAAATCCAATTTACTGATTGCCGCCAAAGAAGCTTGATAGCCGGAAACTCTTGCTTTCAATTTTAATACGCTGGCTTGAATATCACGCATCTGCTCTTTAAATGCAGAAGTTTCTACAGCATCAATGAGTTTATTGATACCTTGTTCCAGACGATTCACCTGTTCGGTCAGAGAATCCAGTTTATCAACAATTTCATTTAATTTTTTCATCGTTTCAGCTTCACCGCTGATTCCCAGCCAGGTAAGAAGCTTTCCGGAAATAACACTTCCAACACCGCTGAATCCACCTGTAACAAGACTTTTTAAACTGCTGCCCACAAAGTCGCACAGTAAACTTGTTGTGTCACTACTGCTTAATGGCTGCATGGATACTGCGTTCGCAGCTGATGGTTGGATAGATAATGCATTTGCCATCATAGTGCTATCTGCCGTATCCGCCGTTTCGGTTGCATCACCCTGTTTTTCCTTAAACATATTGACGCAAATGACAATCGGAAAATCATCTATATTGGCAAAATTACTTTTCCACACAGGAAGAAGGCAGTGTAATGGTACCTCCTTTGTACTCATCCATAGCAGCAAATACTTCAGGACAAAAAGATAGTGTAATCAGTAAGTTATGTTCCTCATTCTGTTCTACTTTTTCCACTGTTCCTTGAGCAAACTCATCAGACAGTATTAAATCTTCCGGCAAAAGTGTACGATTGAACTGCATTCCGTGAGAATCTGCCGAAATAACCAACGTAGCTTTGTCTTTTGTTTCTGTTACAGATTTGTCTACTACATAAAATCCGGCATTATCAAATTGTACGTCTACGCCTACCATCTGTCCTGCATTGGTAGCTTTATCAGAAAAAACAATAGAACCAACTCCATCTCCTTCTTCCTGATTCGTAGACAATACAACCTCTAATTTTTGGGGATTTTCTGAAGATGGAACAATCTTTTGCACTGCCGCAGATTCAAACGCACCCGTCAAAGTAATCTGAGAAGCATCTACGTCTGAATTCCATTGACAATTCTCTAGCATAACTCCCACGGTGAGCGTTTTGTCATCATGAAACACAGGAGTTTCAGCCAAATAAGCTGATACAGAAGCCAAAGGAATTTCTCCATAACCTGCAACCACTGCTGTAGTAGCCTCAGGTTTTATCGCAACTCCTCCTTCTAAATAAGGAACCAGTTGTTCATTTTCTGTTTTCATCTCACCTTTTAAAGTAAGGGATAGTTCCGTATCACTTTTTTCGCTCCACATTGGTCAACTCCATACCCTCAAACGCTTTGGAAAGAATGATATCTTCAGTGCCTATCGTCTGAGATAATTCCGCATGTTCCAATATCATATCAAACGTCAGTTCTTCAGCATTACGAGCAACTGTATTATGGCTGGTTAAAACAGGGACGTTGATAGAAAAGTCTGCAGAAACTGCCTTTCCTGTTTGCAGCTGTTCTCCCGAAACTATAACATGCCCCATATCATCAGCGCAATCAGCTTCTATATCTTCCAATGCAGGCTCTGCTTCAAAAGACAGCTCTAATGTATGTTCATCTGTTTGTGTCACCTTTGACGGATTACATGTTGCCCAACCGTAATCGATGACAACTGCATCTAAATGATTGACAATATCCTCCAAAAATATTTCATCACTGAATAAGGTCAAATGATTTTCTCCCTGTACAATTGAAACGGACTCTTGAGCCACTTTCCCTTGTGATATCGCCTCCGGTCCTTGAATGTCTTCCTCAGAAACATTGGAAGAACAACCGGCAAAAAATCGAACAACATAGTATTCCCACTAAAAAGAGGGAAATAAAGCGCATCCATTTTCTCTCATTTTTTCTCCTCACACAATACCCTCTAAATTATATTGAAAAAAATCAAACCATATGCAGAATGGCTAACAAACAAAGTTAGTTAGCCATCCCCCTATTTTTATGCTATTTTTCCAGTAGTATCAAAGCAAGTGACCTCTATTTTGATTTTATATATTCATCAATGGCAGCGGCAGGATCCTTACCTGCTCCCATAGCCAAAATTACGGTTGCTGCACCTGTAACGGTATCGCCGCCTGCATATATTCCATCTCTGGTAGTTTTCATATGCTCATCTACTACAATGCAACCTCTGCGGTCTTCCAATCCCTCCGTTGTTTGACAAATCAAAGGGTTTGGTGAATTTCCAATTGCCATAATTACAGTATCTACATCCAAATTAAAATTGGAACCTTCCACGACAATTGGAGAACGGCGCCCTGATTCGTCCGGTTCTCCCAATTCCATTTTGACACATTCAATTGCAGTTACGTGCCCCTCTTCATCACCATGAATCGCGACCGGATTATGTAACAACTGAAAGATAATTCCTTCTTCTTTTGCATGGTGCACTTCTTCCAAACGAGCCGGCATTTCAGCCTCACTGCGTCGATAAACGATATAAACTTTCTCTGCACCCAAACGCTTTGCACTGCGTGCTGCATCCATTGCAACATTACCGCCGCCAATAACGGCTACACTTTTGGGACGATTGATTGGCGTATCATAATCATGCAAATATGCTTTCATCAGATTAATACGTGTTAAAAACTCGTTTGCAGAATAAACACCACTGAGTCCTTCTCCTTGTATATTCATAAAACGCGGTAATCCTGCACCTGTGCCGATAAATACAGCCTCAAAGCCCATTTCAAATAATTCATCTACAGAAAGCACGCGACCTATTACCATATTGGTCTCAATCTTTACACCGCTTTTTCTTAAACCGTCAATCTCTTTCTGTACAATTTCTTTAGGCAAACGGAATTCAGGAATACCATACATTAAAACGCCGCCTGCAGTATGTAATGCTTCAAAAACAGTCACATCATATCCTTTTTGCACATAAATCTCCCGCACAGGTCAAACCGGCAGGGCCGGCACCTAAAATTGCAACTTTATGTCCATTTGGTTCTGCCTTTTTAATCTCAAGCGAACCGTTTTTCATTTTCCAGTCGGCCACATATCGTTCCAGACGTCCAATACCAACTGCTTCATGTTTTATTCCTCGCACACATACTTTTTTCACACTGACGCTCCTGAGGACATACACGACCGCATACAGCAGGCAAGGAACTGGTTTGGCGAATGGTATCATAAGCCAACTCCATATCACCGTCAATAATACATTTAATAAAGTTGGGTATTTGAACTTGAACCGGACATCCTGTCATACAAGGTGCATGTTTACACTGCAAGCATCTTTGCGCTTCTTCCAGCGCCATTTCGTGAGTATATCCATACTCCACTTCTTCAAAATTTCCGCTGCGAACAATAGGATTTTGCGCAGGCATTGGTGTTTTTTCAGGTTTCATATTAGGCATTGTCAACACCCTCAAATAAGTGGCATTTATATTCTTCTGCCGCTTCTCTTTCTTGTTTTCTGTAAGTAGCTCCTCGTTTGATTGCTTCATCAAAGTCTACCAAGTGACCGTCAAAATCGGGACCGTCAACACAAGCAAATTTCGTTTTTCCGTCAACAGTCAAACGGCAGCAGCCGCACATACCTGTGCCGTCTATCATAATAGAATTCATACTGATAATTGTTTTGATGCCTGCTTTTTTCGTAACATCACAGACTGCACGCATCATCGGCAAAGGGCCGATTGCAACTACCAAATCGTATTGAATGCCGTTGTCAATGTTTTCTTGGAGCGCATTTGTTACAAATCCTTTATGTCCATTGGAACCGTCGTCTGTCATTAAATATAAATGTTCTGACGCGGCTCTCATTTCATCTTCTAAAATGATTAAATCTGTATTGCGAAAAACCGGCAATCATATCTACAGTGGTACCCATAGCATGCAGCGCTTTCGCTTGGGGATATGCAATTGCACAACCGGCACCGCCGCCAATTACAGCCACATGCTTGTGCCCTTCCAATTCGGAAGCTTTTACCCAGTGGACCGATAAAGTCTAAAATAGCGTCGCCTTTGTTTAATTGATTCAACATCATGGTAGTTTTACCTACAATTTGAAAAATAATGGTAACCGTTCCAAGTTCACGGTCATAATCGGCAATGGTCAGTGGGATACGTTCCCCTTTTTCGTTCACACGGAAAATGATAAACTGACCGGCCTTTGCTTTTTTGCAATATACGGAGCCTTAACAACCATCAAGGTCATTGAAGGATTTAAACTACGTTTTTCAACGATTTGAAACATGTTGATTTCCCCTTCATTCTCATATGCCAAAAAAGGCATTATTTTTATTGTAATGGAAATTGCTTAAAATATCAAGGAAAACAGCCTGAAATATACACTGCAATTGATATACTGTAATATTGAACAGGAAAAGCATTAATATTCTACCTGATTTCTGATAAATTGACTTGAATCCTTTTTGTCTCATTAGAAAAAATGGGATAAATTAGTAGAACACGTCATAGTATCAGGAAAAGAAAACGAGACGGAAAATAAAAAGTGATGAGCAAATACTCACCACTTTTCATTCATTATTCTTTCGTTTCCACTACTGTTACTTCACCAAATACATAGTTTGGATTGCTGCTTAAGCCTGTAGGAACGACGCTCATATCCACATTGGATTTATCGGCATTTACCAACTGTCCGTTATTTAACTGTAGATTAATCATATCAAGCACATGGGTAGATAAACTAATGCTGTTTAAAATACCGTTGCTGCCTCTTCCTACTGTAATGGACATTTGGTCTGAGAAGTCAGAATTGTTAATCAAATGTGCTGCATCAAGGTTTACATTCCATTGATTAGATCCATTATAATTAAATCCTGTTAAAGCTTCTTCAAACATAATGTTGCCTGTACGCACAGCTTTTTGATCGCTCTTTGCAATGGCGTCATTAATTGCATTTTCTACCATACTGGTAAAGTTGGTGCAGAAGTACACGTATTTCATTGGATTTGCCATAAACTCATCTATCGTACACTTCATATATTCATGGTGGTCATAGTACTCTTTTCCACCACAAAGCACCCGTGCTGGTTTCCCAATTTCTATCGAAGTATAAAACACCATCTTCATAATATACTTTCGCAGTCATATCCTGCTGTAGTACGCCAATAAAGTAAGGTACGTCTAAATTAATGTATGCAGACTGTACGGTATTATCAGCATTTAATTTCAAGCGGAAGTCCATAGGAATGTTTGCATTAATCGGAATACCAATAATGCTCATATTCGCATTGATAGTACCTGTAATACGGTACTGTTTTAAATCTGCTGTTTTCATCAAACTATCCGCAAATGTAGTCAAAGAAGATAAATCCATATAGTTTGCAGCATCAGAAGGAACTGTGATGGAGGTATCTTGATTGCCTGTATTTTCTACTGTAACGGCAGAAATCACATTTTTTGCTACCGTCATTTGCCTTTGTTACCGTAATAACTGTATCCGGCATAGAAGCATCGCCAAATAATTCTTTACTGCTTAATGTTACAGTCAATGTATCTCCTTGCTTTTGAATGTTTTTAATCAGAGCAAGTACATTTACATCAACATTTACATTACCGGATGCTAAAATTTCATCCAGCGTTGGAATTGGCAAAGCATCCAGAACACTGGTATCCAACGGTACCCGATTGCCTAAAATATGCTGTCTTACATCTTCCGGCAAATCAATCTCTAATAAATCCACACCTGTAGCTGCAAGGTCTAACAATGCATTATAATCCATTTGCATTTTAATGCCTGTATATGGAGCTCCACCCACTTTGTATTGGGTAGTGTCGTGATAATACAAGTACATCTGATTATTTACAATGGTTGCTTTGACTTCATGACCGTTGATATTCAAATCTGCCTTCACATTGAATATCTGGTGATTCAGCTGCTGGTAAGAATTCATACCGGCTTCTACATAGTCAACCAACTCTGCAACATCCAAATAGCTTTTTCCGCATCTGTTACAGGGTCAATTACAACAGGTTCCGTTGATAAGTTACTGATAACTGCATTTAATTTATTGTCAGAAACCGTTACTCCCTGTACACTGCCGCCTGTCAATTGTTCCCCATCTCTGGTGAGTTTGACTGAAACAACGTCATCGCCAATTTGTATATCAGCGCCTGCTGTTGTATCTGTTGCGGAAATATTGGAAATATTTCCAATGAGTTGTTCTATATTGACAGTTCCGTTTTTAAAGCTATCAATCAATTCCAGATAGGCCGCCGGAAGCATTGCGGATAAATCAGCGCCTTCTCCCAAAGTGCCTTCCGGCAGAATTTCACGCAGTCTTGTCATGATGGTATCAATATCATTGGAGTTCAGTTTCAGCTTCATATCTCCATACTGAATATAGGTCATATTACCCAAGACTTTGATACTCAAAGTACGACCTTCAATTTCAGCTGTTGCATGAACATCTGCGCCTTGTACTGCGCCGTTTTCATCTTTATTCAAAACAAGCTGTACATGTGCAGTTTGATTGATATTCATCTTACCATCCAGCACAATATTGGCGTCAAAACGGAAGCTGTTTGCATTGACTGCATTCATAACAGGGCGAGCAAAATATGCAAGCTGTTTTACATCTGCATAATCCCCTGTGCTTCTATCGTAAACTCTTCATTGATATTGACAACTGCAATATCTGCGGTGACGTCGCTGTCATAAATCCGCAAGCCGCTTACATTGGCACTCAATGTCTGATTTTCATCTTTATTGACTGTGAGATGGATTACATCATTGTCATTTAATCTGAAATCAAACCAATTTGGTTCTCAGACACTGTAATATTGTCAAGTTTTTGTATCAATGTAACTACATCAAAGTTCTCAAACAAGCCAATATAGGACTGCGGTAAGAATTGAGACAAGTCTAAATCACTGTCTTGCGGAAGCACTCCACGGATTTCTTCTGCAATTTCATTGATATCCGCTGTATTTAACTGCAGCTTCATATTTGCATAATCGATATACGTAATGTTATCAATCAATTTGACTGATAAATCATGACCGTAAAGGTTTGCAGTTACCTGCGCATTCGCACCGTTTTCAGTGCGTTGTATCCGTACATTAGCGGAAAGAGTCTCATTGAGTTTTCCGCTGGCAATGCCATTTACAGTAAATTCCATAGTATCGGCAGTTGCCAACTGTGCAATTGGTTTTACAAAACCAATACCGTCTGCAATATTCACATAACCGGTTCCATCATTTGTAATATCAGGAACTCCGCTATCTACGTGATTCATTTGGGCAGATATTACTGTCTGCTGGCCCATTACTGTCAAACCGCTGAGTTCTGCTGTATGCAGTAAGCCGTTTTGACTTGTTACAATCAACTGAATTCTGTCTTCACCTAGTCCGGTAGAAACAGTCAGTTGATTTTCCTGTGCCTGAAGTTGCACTTTCTGTGCAAGCTTCAAAATCGGAACAATTGATTCCCTATTGATATTACCTGCTTGCATATCTGAAATGAATTGTTCCAGACCTAGTGCATTGATTTCATCCAAATAAGCCTGAGGCAAAATTGCAGATAAATCAAATGCAGGAGTATCCGCAGGAAGTACAGCCTTTATCTCCTCTATGACAGTTTGTAAATCTGCATCATGCAGCATGAATTTGATATTACCGTATTGTACATAAGTGGTATTTCCAATATACTGTACGGTCAGTTCAGCGCCGCCAATCGTAGTAGTCACTTGTGCGTCTGCAGAAGTACCATTCTTAATAACAGTGACGTTAGTCTCTACAGTTCGGTCACCAATTTGTACTTTACCCGTAAATGCATAACGGTTTGCCTCAATGGTATTCATAACCGCAGGCATAAAGTCCGCAATTTGTTTCACGTCTGCAAATTTTGCATCATTCAGTTGTGTGAGAGGTAGTGTTTCCGTTGTAATATTTGTTACAGTTGCCTCTAAATTTAGTTTGCTGTTTAGAACAGACAGATTCTGTAAAGAAGCATTGGTAAAGTTTGTTCCGTCATGAACGACATGAATCGGAATCAAATCTTCACCTACCTGTACTGAAACGGTAGCAGAAGTGTCATCTGCGGTCACAGATGCGATGGACTGCAGCATTTTAAATACAGGTTCAATGGTTGTTTGATTGATATTGCCTGACTGTACATCCTGAATAAACTGACCAAGCTGTAATCCGTTATACCACTCAATATAAGATTGCGGTACAAACTTAGATAAATCCATATTGAAGGAATTTTCAGGCAGAATGTCTTTCAATGTTTCCATTACACTTTGCGCATCTGCATTGTTTAATTTTACTTTCAGCTCACCGTATTGCATATAGGTAGTGCTGTCTTTTGCTGAACCAATAAAGTTGCGCCTTCCAATTCGGCAGATATTTCTGCCTGCACGCCTTGTTCGGTACGTACCAAACGAACATGTGCTGTTTCATTGAATGTTTGCTCTCCGGAAAGAGCCGCATTCACATCAAATTCATAGCTGGTAGCATCCACTGCATGTTTTACTGCATTTGACAAGGACAACAGTTGCTTAATATCAAAATACTCATCCGGATTTACAGAAATATCCCAAATATCTGTACTTGTTTGATTGAGAGTTGCCTCCAGTGTTAACGAACCATTCAGCACAGTCAGTCCGTTTACGGTTGCATTGGTGAGATAATCTCCGTCTCTGATTGCAGATACCGTAATCAAATCATCGCCAATTTTTATATCAGCTGAAACGGTATTACCATTGACATGGATACCTTCAATGGAACTCATGATTTTAGTTAAGGTCCATTCGCTTTGGAAGTAGTCCAAATAAGCCTGAGGAATCAGTTTGCTAATATCAATATTCTCTGTTCCTTGCGGAATCAGTTCTTTGATTGCTTGCTGAATTTCCTCGAAATCATTGGAATCCACTTTTACTTTCAAATTGCCGTATGCAATATAAGTAACACCATCTATGTAGGTAACCTTCAATGTTCCGCCATAAAGGTCAGCGGAAACTTCGGTTTTGATATTGGAGCCGTCACGTACCAGTTTGACATTGGCTGTTTGATTGAAATTGATATCGCCTTTTAGACCGATATTTACATCAAAGTCGAAACTGTTTGCCTGCAACAGATTTTGAATTGGCTTTACAAATCCAATCAAATCAGAAGCGTCTGCATAATCACCATTTCCTAAACGGATTGGCAAAGAGCGTTTTCCGCCTACCCCATTGGTTAAATCTAATGTCAATGCACTGTTCTGTACGGTTACGCCGCCTACATGAATCTCTGAAATATAATCATAAGAACGGTTTGCCGCCATGGAAATGGTATCCCCACCAAAGTTTAATGTCACTGCGGCACCGTTTGCATCTAAGTCAAATGTTTCGATTTGACCCACCAGAGCAAAGATTGGCTGTAAACTCTAAGGTAATGTTGTTAGATTGGAATGCAGTTACCATATCGTTGATACCCAATTGTTCATAGGCATCAATATAAGATTGAGGAAGCAAGGCAGAAATATCAAAGTTTTGAGCATCCTGCGGCAATATCTCCTGGATACCGCTGATAATGGTTTCCATGTCGGCAAGATTGAATTTGACTTTGATATTACCGTATTCCACATAGGTAATTCCATCAATTAGTTTTACATCTAACAACTGACCGGCAATCATAGTCTCCACTTCACCATTCATGCCATTGTCAGAACGGCTTAATTTTACCTTTGCGGTTTGGGTCAGGTTTTTGTTCACCGCTTAGCGCAATTTGTGCGTCAAATTGGTAACTGGAAGCGTTCACTGTATTCATAATAGCACGAATGGTAGGAACCGCTTCGTCCGTTGTAGTATATTCACTTGCATTTACAGTAATCGGAAGTTGTTCAGGCGTCATATACAAGGCATGCATGGAAACATCAATTGACTGCCGCCTACATTAAGCCCTGTCAGTCGGCCGGAAGTAATAAATTCGTCATTGCGGCTGATTTCCAGTGATAATGTTTGTTCTCCCAACACAACTCCCACAGAAGCAGTCGTATCGTTTACTTTTAGGTACTGTACGGAATTCAATATGGAATCTATGCTCATATTGGTCATAAAAGTCTGTAAATTCGGAAGGTATTGCACCCGGCAATAATTTTTCCAAAGTATCACTCAGTGTATATTGGTCAGCACTGATTTTAATTGCACCATATTGAATATAAGCTGTGTTATCAATCCACTTTATGCTTAACAGTTTCCATATACATCGCAGTCAATTCAAGGTCAGTTGCACTACCTTTGCGAACGACTGTTAATCTGGCATTTTGTGCCAAAAAGTTTGCCCTTGCATATTCAAATCCACATCAAACACAAAACTGGTGGAATTCATAGTATTTTTGATTGGCAATGCAAATTTGGCTAAGTCTGCCAAATCTGTATATGCAGCTTCGTCAACAGACAGAGTGCCTTGCTGTGTACCGGAAGAGTTAATTTTTACATACAAATTCACTTTGTTGTTCTGCATGGATAAATCATACAGTCCAAAGGCAGCAAGTTCGTCTCCTCTGCGTACTGCCTCTAAACGTAAACCGCCGCTTCCAACGACAAGTGTCAATTTGTTATGCGCCACTTGCAAGCTTTGGATACTTTGAAGCATATCGGCCACATTAAAGTTTGTGATTAAATCAATGTATTCTTGTGGGAATAATTCGCTAAGGTCTGGTAAATCTCCTCCGATTGGAGCAATTTGCTGAATCTCAGACATAATTTCGTTGATATCGGTGGTATGTAATTTTAATTTCAAATTACCAACATCAACATATGCTACTTGATTGATAAATTTCAAATCAATTTGTGTTCCCCAATACATTTGCAGACAAAGATGCGTCAAAGCTGTTTCCATTTTTCGTCAAAAAGCACGTGAACGTCTTGATTATAATTGAGGTCGCCTCTCAGCATAAGCGTTGCTGTTAAATCAATTGTTTTTCCGTTTGCCAAATTCATAAGAGGTTCAACGTAAGAAAGAATATCTTCCAATTTGACATAACCGGAATTATTGGTATTAACTGTTGTTCTGGAAGCATTCATTGCAGTTAATTTTACACTGGCATTTAGCTTGGCATTACTGATAGAAATGCCATCCAAAACAAAGTCGGTCAAGATGTTTCCCTTCTTCGTTGCAGAAAAACGAACGGTATCATTTCCGATTCTAAATCAAGGGAAACCGTATTTCCTTGTACCTGAATCGGCGTCATATTTCTGACAAGGCTCTCAATATCGGGATTTGCAAATAAATCCAAATAAGCCTGCGGGAGGATATCTGTCAGAGAAAAATCGCCTGCCGCTGCCGGCAAAATAGATTGCAATTCTTTTGAGATTTCATCCATATCTGTTGTATTCAATGAAACCTTCAAGTTGCCGTAATCAACATATGCCATACCGTTTACCAAGCGAACGGTTAGATGCTGTCCCAGAATATCAGTATCTACTTGTGCATTGATACCGCTGTTGGTGCGCACCATTTTTTACATATGCATTTTGTGTAATATTCGGTTCACCTGTTAAAGTAAAGTTGGTGTCAAATTCCCAACTATCTGCATTCACCAAATAAATTACCGGATTGATGTATTCCATCAAAGGCAGCATATTTTTTCATAGGTTGCATCAATACGTGGGAAAGCGTGGCCTGTTGCACTGGGTTTTACATATGCACTTAGCTGCAAACCACTCATGTTTACCTGCAAACTTGTATCTATTAACTTCATGGTACCGTCTTCCAAATGAACCACCAAATTCATTCCATCGGCATTCATGGTCATTTCCTGCATACCATCTTTTTTGCGTGGTAGTCATATTTTCCATGAACTGGCTCATGAAATCGGAATCCATATCAGGTATCTGGAAGCCTGCGGCATCCGCAACATTTTCCATTGCTTCCATCAATCCGTCTACGGTAATATAGTATTTTAAATTTCCGTAATTCAAATACAGACGGTCACCTTTTAAGCATGCAAATACATCGCCAAGTTGAATTTGATAGGTATCTGTTTGCAAGTTGCCTTCAATATAAGCTTTTTGAGACGTACCGTTTATGGTTACATCAGCTTCTAACCCAAACAAACCATTTTCATCGGCGCCAAATACTTTTTCCTAAATACGCTTTCATATCGGTTTCGCCGGAACCGTCTAAAGAGGCTAAATTATTTGGGTCATATTTATCACGAATGAATGTGGTGTATAAATCTTTATCCGGAATATCCTGTTCTTCCCCGTAATCTTTGAATACTTCGGTGTATTCTGTGGTACAGTTGGCACTACCTAAAACAGGAATGGAAATATCATAATTTTTCATTCATGGTAATTTTAATCGGCTTCCAATCCTTATCCATTTCAATGGTAAGTTGAACAGAATGGAATAACGGATTTTTTCTGGGAACCTGAAAGTGTTTTTTTACTTGTCTGCGGTAGTAAGCCGGAGCTGTTTCGGGATCCAACTCATATGTATAAACATATTTGTCTTGGCTTTCTTCCACTACTTTAGCCGATAAAATCGTACTTTTTGATACGACATAAGGAGAAATGCCGTTTGGCAGTAATCCGTAAGTATCGGTATACGTTTCTTCCGAAATCGGTGTAATATCATCAGACCAAGTTACATTTTGACCTGAAATATTATCCGCACTGCGCACCAAGAAAATTTTATTATTATCTTGAATGTATTTTTGCTGTGCAACATTTGCCATGGAACTTAAGCTGACCGATTCTTGGTACATCTCATCTCCATTGACAATTTTAATGTCTTTCATATTTTGCACATATGTCATAAAACCGATATTGGCATTAATATCACCGGTCATATCGGTGTTATATTTGCCAATATCCCTGATTACGCCCAGCGCAATGGCGGCATTCTCCTGCGGCGTATAATCCGCAGGCGTTCCCGAGTCCGGCTTTGCCATAATATCAGACAATCCGACGCCCGCAACGGTGTCTTCCGGTTCCTCATAGTTTCGGCTCATACCGTAGAAAAACACAAAAAGACGCCAACAATAGCACCACTACAATCGGAGATGCTATCAGCACGTGTTTTTTCTTTATTTTCATATTTTCCGTTACCTCTCACTCAATCTCAAAAAAATAGTTGTACACAGTTTCTTCATAAATTAGTTATTATTATACTATTTGGATAAAAAGTTGTCAAATTTACTTTCCAAAAATTTCAGCAAAGTTACTTCATTATATGATAACCCCAGTAAATACATACATTTTACTACAAAAAAGTACAAGCACCCCCATTTTACAAAGAGTAAAATATACATTTTTCGATTACTGTTTTTATTCATTATATCTTAAATATTTCATATATGTATAATTTTTTTACAACTATTACAATATTTTTACCATAAAAATAAAAAAACGGAGTGCAAAATTTTGCACTCCGAATAAAACAGGCAGTATATTATTTATAAAATGATGCAAATTAATCCGTTGCATCCATCATTGATAATACGTTCAATGGTCTGACGTACTTTTATTTCTGGCCTCTATCGGCATACGATACAATTTATTATGTAAACCCTCGTTTACCAATTCATGCAGCGACTTTCCAAAAATGTTAGATTGCCAAATTTGAGATGGGTTTTCATCAAATTCCTTCATCAAATATGCAATTAAATCTTCAGACTGCTGCTCAGAGCCAACCATCGGTGTAATTTCAGTGGTGATGTTGGTTCTCATCATTTGTATGGACGGCGCCGCAGCTTTCAGACGGATACCGTATCTGCCGCCTTGTTTGATAATTTCAGGTTCTTCCAACGTCAGTTCGTCAATACCCGGCATCACAATACCATATCCTGTTTCCAAAACATCATCATAAGCGTCTTTCAATTTATCATATTGCTCTTTCATGTGAATAAACTGCATCATGCAAGATAATAACGCGCCTTCATTTTCTATTTTCATGCCGGTCTTTTCACCAAGCACTTGGAAAAACAGTTCTTGTTTTAAATCAATGGTAATTCTCGCATGGCCCGTTCCCAAATCAATCATAGTGGTTTTGGAGGAAGAAACATATTCACAGGACATCACTTGAGTATGAATATCTCCTACCTGACCTACCCTGCAAATGTGACTTGCCGATTGCTTGATAGAAGTGAATACCGCAGAACGCAGCCAATGTTCTTTTTCCAAACTGCAAAGCCATTGCGGCATATCCACCTTAATTTCTTTGACAGGGAACTGATACAATACTTTTTGTAAAATATTTTTAATTTCTTCTTCGCTTAGCTCCAAACAGTTTACTGCAACCACCGGCACATGATAACGCTCCTGCAAACGTCTGCACAATGCCTGTGACTCATCGCTGTATGGATTGGTACAGTTGACCAAAACGATAAAAAGGTTTGTCAATTTCCTTTAATTCCGTAATCACCCGTTCTTCCGCTTCCTCGTATTCTTCTCTCGGAATATCACTGATACTGCCATCGGTTGTAATGACAAGTCCAATGGTAGAATGTTCTGTAATTACTTTTTTTGGTACCTATCTCCGCTGCCATATTAAATGGAATCGGCTCTTCAAACCATGGAGTCATCACCATGCGCGGTGCGTCATTTTCCACATAACCAAGAGAACTTGGTACAATATAGCCTACGCAGTCAATCATTCTCACATTGAACGAAGCATTGTCATCCAAATGAACGGCAACTGCCTGTTCCGGAATAAATTTCGGTTCTGTGGTCATAATTGTTCTGCCTGCAGCTGACTGCGGCATTTCATCAATGGCACGTTCTTTTTCAAAATCTCCGTCCATATTCGGAATGACAATGGTATCCATAAACCGTTTGATAAAAGTAGATTTTCCCGTTCTAACAGGACCGATTACACCAATATACACACTGCCTTTTTGTACGTTCGGCAATGTCTTGATAAATTGAATTTCCCATTTTTATACCCCCATTTTCCATCAAAAAGTATTTGATAAAAACCCATTTTTATGGAAAATGGGTTTTTGCGATGTTCGTTTACACGGGTATGAACAACATACCTTTTGATACCACGTTATCATCTGACAAATCATTTTCTTCCTTAATTGCATTCACCGAAGTATAATATTGTCTTGCAATATTCCATAAACTTTCTCCGGTTTCCGCATAATAAATAATCAAAGCAGCCTTGCTGTCTTTTAATACCGGATGTTCTTCATCTGTCGAAGCTGCAATAATGGCTTTGTAGGAAAACTCCTGTAATATAGCTGCCGTCAATGAAAGTTCCACTTTTACTTCTATTCCTGAATTTCCTGTGATTCGATAATTCATACTTTTGATATGTACCATTGCGTCACATTTCATGCTGTCTGAAGTGTTTGACCAATCATGACTGCATTTAAAATCTACCATACGTTCAAAATAGAACGGTTTTTCCTTCACTGCCCATTGCAAGAATACAAACATTATATTTGCCGCTGTAAACAATATTTCCTTCATCAATGGAAGCTGTTACGGATTTCATTTTCGTTCCAGACATCAATCACCTGTGAAATACCAATGTCGTCTACTTCAAAATTGTTTTTCTGAACATCACTGTCTTTTATAATTTCTACCAACTTATGCAAAGTGTGCTGTTTGTATTCCAAATTCAGATTATGTTCTGTAGAATAAGCGTCTGTCACAACAGTGAATCTCTCATTCATGTAAGCAGTTACATGAGCCATTGCCTCGTACCCTCTGCTTCAAACAGCATATTTTCTCCTGCTGAGTCCGTTTTGATTTGAACATCGGCCCCCATTGCTTCCACACGCACGTCGCACATACACTGTTCTGTAACCCCCGCACAATCAATCATTTGACTGTACGGAATGGTATACTCCATATGTTCCGGCAGCGTTTCTCCCCATACCGGAAGAATACAAAATCTTGACAATGACTTCTCCCTGCAAAATCAACTTATTGTCAAGTACTTTCATATCGTCCATAGTAATGGAGCAATCGGAACGAATAATAGTCTCCGCAGCTTGCTTTCCACTGCTGATTTCCAATACTTCACTGACTGAAAACGCTTCCTGCGTCATACCTGCAATATTGCTTGCTTCAATTTCTGATTTCATTTGCTGGATATCATCGCCTTCAATATCACACAAAATATCCTGTGGCACATGCTCCAGGACTTTTGCACAAACGGAAAACGCACCGTGAATATCCAACTTACGGGGACTGGTTGCCCGGCAATTTACATATTCTACTTTTGCTTTTACAAATGCAATTGGGTTATCCAATGTTTTTTCATTGGAATATTGGTGGTAAACGTGCTGATTTTTTTCACAACAACGAATGGGCAATCCCACAGAGTCAACATATAAAATACGCAGCATGGTATTGCCGTTTACTTCCAGACTATCTCCAACAATGCTTTTGCTGGTAATACAAGGATAAATCTGACACTTTAGAATACGCTGAATATCCGGGCAATAATCAGGTAAAGAAAGAGTCAAATCAACAGGTTGTTCCTGACATCCGTCAAATACAACCTCTGTACCCTGTAACACCTCAGTTCTCAAATGATATTCCATAAAAGGTTCTCTCCTTTTTTTCTTTACTAGCTAATTTGTATTCGTATCCTGTCCCATTTATACCAAAAATAAAACCTGCACTTGAAAAAGTGCAGGTTTCCAATACTTTACCCTCGGACAGCCCCTATTCTGCTGCATTTTTTTTGTTTTTAAAATTTTTTTGCAAAAATGATTTATTTTCTATCTCCCATTCTCTCTTATGAAAAAATACATTTATATGGAAATCATGAAACCGGAAAGATACAGCAGTTCTTAAAATTTATTTATGTCTATCAAAAAATCCCAACGAATAAATTCGTTGGGATGAAATCACTTTTATTTTGCAAAGCGCTCCATAGCAGAGCGAATATTGCCTTGTATGGTTAAACTTAATTTTTCTATTAAATCTTCAGGTGATTCTTTCATTCCGTTTTTCATCCAATGTACCACAAAGGGAACATAAAGATAAAGTATAAAATCGGGCAACGAACTCTTTGCCGTCTTCCTGCACAGTAAGGTCTCCTCCCACCTCATCCATAATTCCCAATATTAACTGGTGTACATCTTTGTAAACAAACCGTTCCAGTTCATCTCTTGCCAAAGAATGCAGTGTACACATGCAAACTGCTTTATTTTTTTCTTAATATAGCACAGCAGTTCCATAAATCCTTGTTCCCATACATCTATATTATTATATTTTTTCATCTTCTTCTCAGCGTCTTGTTGGAACATCCATTCCAGCAAACCAAAAATGTCAGGAAAATGATAATAGAAGGTTTGACGGTTTAATCCACACTCATCTACAATTTCCTTGATTGTAATTTTATCTAAAGGTTTTACTTTCATTTTTTGATACAATGCATTTGCTAGTGATTTTTTGTGATTTCTGACATACTTTACTCCATGTTATAGGACCTTCGTCCCATTTATCCTATCTACGTACTTTTATCACTATACCACAAATAAAAAAGACAGCGCAATTTTTCTTTTCACTCTCATTACATATGATATATAAGGAACAAAAATACAAAAAAAGGCAGCTGAACGTCCAGCTGCCTTTTTTGTTAAACTTTCTTCTTTTACTTTTGGAATATGATAATACATTCTCAAAAGAAAGCCCAGGATTTTAGGATGGTCTACAATTACAACTTTCATTTGTCAGCCCTCCGTACTTATGTTTTGCAGCGGGCAACTGATATACCCAGTGCAACAATAATCACTGCTGCTATGAACATAATCAACCCATAGGGGCAAAAAGCAAGAAACTACCAATCCCAAACCAAAAGCAATTGCGTAAAAGCAAAAACCTCCGGAGCATTTAAATCTTCTGTTACAGCATTTTTTTTCATTGCAATTCCCCCTAGTGATAACTGTGGCAGTTCACAGTCTTACTATAGTATATACATTAGGGGAAAATTTGGTGCGTAAGTTATGCTTCTGCTTGTGGAGCAAGCACCATAATCACAGCCGTACCCGAATGACAGGTAATACGAATGGTATCAAATTCTGCAACATTACTAACGCCAACAGGTGCATAACTAACCAAAGTACCTTGATTCAAAGGATATTCTAAACCGTCATACGTAAGCGTACAGCTATCGCATCAAACGGAAACACTGACACCGTATTGCCCTGCACGTTGGTTAATTCTATATCATGATTGGCATTTAACAAATATACCTGTGTATCCTCATCTTGCAATACAGCAGTACCGCCGTGCTGTAAGATATATTGCAGCACGCATATATTACCGTATGTGTGGTCCAATCTGCCGCCTAAGGCTCCCAATATTACAAAATCAGTATATTCTTTTTAATCCTTCTTTTACGGCAACCAATAAATCTGTATCATCTTTATGGGTTGGAAGCGAAATAGATTCTGTTTCTTTGGGGATAATGTCACAGGCTGAATCAAAATCACCTACAATCAAATGAGGGCTTACTCCCGTACGATATACATGATTCCAACCACCATCTGCACAAATAATATAATCCGCTTGTTTTAATATCGGTTTGATAAACGCACTGTCTGTCGTTGGAGAAGCTCCCACCACAACACAAGTTTTTACTTTCGTTCCCATTCTTTTTTATCCTTTACTTGTTCGTACATCGCTGTATAACTGTTATGCCTGGATTGCGTAATTTCTCCTTGCTCAACTGCACGTAGGACAGCACAGCCTTTTTCGCAAGTATGCGAGCAAGAAGAAAAAATTTACACTGCGTAATATAAGGTTTCATCTCTCTGAAGCAATATTGCAAATGTTCTTTTTTACAATGTTGTAACGCTCCATATCCATAGTGGAAAAACCGGGTGTATCTGCAACATAACCGCCGCATGGCAATTTTAATAATTCTACCTGCCGCGTCGTATGTTTTCCTCTGCCCAGCTTTGAACTGATGATTCCTGTTTCCTGCCGAAATTCAGGACTGATACAATTGAGCAGTGATGATTTTCCGACTCCCGAATTACCTGTGAATACAGATATTTTATCCTTTAACAACATTTTTATTTGTGCAATCCCCTGACCGCTGACAGAAGATACCGTTATCACTTGAATACCTGCTTTTTGATAAATTTGTTCCAATTCATCAGCAGACTGTAAATCCGTTTTGGATATTACCAAAATCGGCTCCATTTCCTGGTCCTCCGCAACAGCAATCATTTTATCCAATACCAACAAATTTGGAGATGGATTACATATAGATGTAACCAAAAACATTTGGTCAATGTTTGCACAAGGCGGACGCACCAGCATATTTTTTCTTGGAAAAATTTCTTCAATGGTACCTGTATCGTTATCAATGCAAATTTGCACCCAATCACCCGCAAGAGGCGTGGTTCCACGCTTGCGGAACACGCCTCTTGCTTTGCATTCATAAATTGTTTCTTCAGCTTCTACGTAATAAAAGCCGCCAATTCCTTTTTAGAATACGTCCTTGTTTTTACCATATATCACCTAATCGTTCCGGTACTTGCCTGCGTATCTACATATTCTTTGGAGCCTGTTTGATTCCAAGTTCCATTATCAAAATCAAAGTATAAGTGCGATAATTATTTGTATTATCTATTCTAATAGATAATGTTTGTTTTCCACTCTTTCCTGTTATAGATAATTTATATTTATAACCTTTTTAGCTGTGGGTTTACAGTAACAGGCGACTGATATTGTGTGCCATCTAAATATACATATATAGTGACATCATGAGGTCACATTCGGCGGCAAATCAAATTCAATATTCGCAGTTTTTCAGTGGCACCGGAACTTACAACAAGGTCAATGCTTGTATTTTGTGTTACACTGGTTCCGGCTGATGGACTTACCTCCAAAACAGTTCCCTTTGTTCTGGAATCATCACGATACGTAATGTTTCCAACTTTAAGACCCGCTTTTGTAATAGCAGATTTTGCAGAATCAAGGTCAGAACCAACTACAGCAGGTACAGAAACCGTTTTGATTTCAGGACCTTTACTTACATACAAAGTAACCGTACTGCCATATGCCAAAGTACTTCCTGCTTGTGGGTCTGTTTTGACTACCTGACCTTCTGCAACCGTATCGTCATTAATTTCTTGCACTTTCACGTTGAAGCCTAATTTTTTCAAGGCCGCTTCCGCATTTGCCTGTGTCATATTGCTTAAGTCTGTAACTTCTACTTGTTTTTGCCACTGCTTACAGTCAATGTAATTTGTGCATTCGCCTTCACTTTTTGGAACCGCTTGGGCTTTGGCTGATAACCACGCCTTCTTCCACTGTGTTATCCTCTTTTGTTTCCACTTTAAAGTCGAAATTTTTATATTCGTCATTATTTTGAATATCTTCTAATTTTTTTCCTACAAAGTTTGGTAAATCTACTTCATCGCTGCTGGATTGGCTGCTGGTATTGCCGCCGCCTCCCATAGAAGAAAATAGAAAATACGCACCAACACCCAATGCAATCACAATTGCGGCAGCCAAACAGCTTACCACAATAATCGGAACTTTATTTTTTATTTCCGCCTTTTGATTTGCCGCCTTTTGAATGACTGCTGATGTCATCGTCAATATATTCAAAATCGTCATCATATTGAATTGGACCTGTAGTGGAATTTGCAGTAGTGGCATCCACATATTTTGTAGCAGTTTCTTCCTGGTCATATTTATAATTGAATGTAATCAATGGATTCTGACGGAATGCTTCAATATCCTGCATCATTTCCGCCGCAGATTGATAACGTTGAGCAGGCGTCTTTTGCATTGCCTTTAATGTAATTTCTTCAAGACCAATCGGAATGGTTGGATTAATATCTCTCGGAGGTTTTGGGTCTGCCTGCAACTGCATAATTGCCACAGAAACCGCATTGTCAGCCTCAAACGGCAATTGTCCCGTAATCATTTCATAAAGCATAACACCTACAGAATAAATATCCGCTTTATCGTCTGTTAAATCTCCTCTTGCCTGTTCGGGGGCAATATAGTGTACAGAACCAATGGCTTTATCTGTCATGGTACGTGTTTCACTATGTGAGAATCTGGCAATACCAAAGTCCGTTACTTTAATGGTACCGTCTTGCAGCAGCATGATATTTTGGGGTTTAATATCGCGATGAATGATGCCTTTCTCATGGGCATGCTGCAATGCTCGGAGAATTTGCATGGTAAAATGCAAGGCTTCTTTCCATCTGATTTCTTTTTTGTTGATTCAAATACTCTTTTAATGAGATACCGTCGATATATTCCATTACGATATATTGTAAACGGTCTCCAAAACTAACGTCATACACTTTCACAATGTTAGGATGGTCCAATACGGCAATTGCTTTGGATTCATTTTTAAAACGGCGGATAAATTCTTGATTGCCCAAAAATTCATCTTTTAAAATTTTAATCGCTACCGTTCGGTCATCTATTGTGTCATATGCTTTATATACAACAGCCATACCGCCTACGCCAATTAATTCTTGAATTTCGTAGCGGCCGTCCAGTCTTTTTCCTGTGTACTTATCCATATGTTATCAACTCCAATCAGTTATCGAGTATCGCAACTGTAATATTATCTCCGCCGCCATTTTTTTTTTGCCAGCGCAACCAATCTATCGGCCAAAGAAACAGAATCCATATCATCCGCAAGATTTCTGATCTTTTCAGGTTCAATATAATTGGTCAACCCGTCTGTACAGATTAATATGCGATCATCTTTTTGCCAAAGGTACTTTTTCGTAATCAATTTCTACGACCGGATTCACTCCCCAAAGCCCTGGTAATGATATTCTTTTGCGGATGCACCTTGGCTTGTTCCACAGTTAAGTCTCCGTTTTTAATCAATTCCTGAACCATAGAATGGTCCGTTGTAATTTGCATAATATTACCGTTGTGAAGCAAATATGCCCTGCTGTCTCCCTGCATGGGCAATATGAGCAACATTATCAAAGTACAATTGCCACTACAATCGTGGTGCCCATTCCTTTTAACGATTCATTTTCCTGCGCCATATCATAAACAGCAGAATTCGCATGAAAAATAAGCGTACTTAACATCAGTTTCATTTCTTCACTTTTAAAATCTTCTTCATAAGAAGCAAGAATTTGTTCTTCTATGCTTTTTTTACCGCTGTTTCACTTGCAATTTCTCCGCCGTTTGCACCACCCATGCCGTCGCAAACGACTGCCCATGCACCGTTTTCCCCTAACAAACCGGTACGGCATGCATCTTCATTGAGAGTCCTTACTAAGCCAACATCAGTTTGACTGTGCACTTTCAATGTTGTTCACCTCCTCTTTATACCTGCGCTGCAGCTGACCGCAGGAAGCCTGAATATCTGAGCCTAACGTTCTTCTGACAGTAGCTGTAATACCATGTTTTTCAAGTATACTGCAAAAAGCATGCAGCCTCTGCGCCGAACTTTTTTTGTAATGATTTCCCGTGACATCATTGACGGGAATTAAGTTTACATGACTTAATATTCCTTTTAGCTTTCCTGCAAGCTCCTGGGCCTGAGCATCACTGTCATTAAGACCGCTAATCATAGCGTATTCAAACGAAATACGACGCCTTGTTGTATCGCTGTAATACTTACAGGCCTTCAGCAGCTGCGCAACTCCCCACTTTTTATTAATGGGCATCGTTTGCGAACGAAGGTTATCATTTGGAGCATGGAGTGAAACAGAAAGTGTACACTGCAATTTTCGATTTGCCATATCGTAAATCTTATCTACAATACCACAAGTGGAAACCGAAATATGTCGCATTCCAATATTCATACCTTCATCTGATGACACCAATTCTAAAAAGCGTAATACCTGTTGGTAGTTGTCCAATGGTTCTCCCATTCCCATTAAAACAATATTTGAAATCTGAATCCCCAAATCTTTTTGTGCGCTTTGTATTTGAGCCAACATTTCTGAAGCAGTTAAATTGCGGCTAAAACCGCTTTTACCTGTAGCACAAAATGTGCAGCCCATTCTACAACCCACTTGTGTGGAAATACAAATACTGTAACCATGTTTGTACTGCATTACCACCGACTCAACACAACAATTATCTGCAAAAAGAAAACAGATATTTTACTGTATTATCATAATTGGAAATAAGCTTTTTTTTCAACAGTTGCTACAGATATGTAATATTTTGCCTTTAATTGCTCACGCAGTTCTTTTGATAAATTTGACATTTCGTCAAATGATTCTGCGCCGCGATGCAGCCATTGATATACCTGCAACGCACGGAATTTAGGCAGTTTATCATTCGTAAACGACTCCTGTATTTCTGCAAGCGTCATGGATTTGATATCCTGCAGCTCCATTGAAAAATCACTCCTTTCCCCATATTATATTATGTTTTACAAATACGGCAATAAAAAATCCATCCGTTCCATGAATATGGGGTAATAATGTAATTTGATTGTCCGATTGATCTACCACTTGTTTGATAGAAGCGGGCAGGTTTAACGGCTTGGCTTTAAAGTCCGAATGTTCTTTTAAAAACCAATCTGCTACTTCTCCATTCTCAGCAGGATTTAAACTGCATGTGGAATAAACCAAAAGTTCCTCCCGGCTTTACCTGTTTTGCCGCCTCTTTTAAAATACTGCGCTGAACCAACGGTAAATCTTTTTAACTCTTCCTGAGGTTTATAACGAATTTCCGGCTTTCTGCGAATAATTCCCAAACCTGCACAAGGTGCATCGCACAATACGCCGTCTGCAAACAGCAGTTTCTCTTTTGGATTGCTGCTGTCTCGAATAGAAGCCTCTACAACGGATAATCCCAATCGTTTTGCTCCTTGTCGAATCAAGCCTACCTTGCCTTTGTATTTATCAAACGAAAGCAATTTTCCTTGATTCTCCATTTGTTCTGCCATAGTAAATGTTTTGCCGCCGGGAGCTGCACAAAGATCTGCAATGGTTTGTCCCGGTTTTGGAGCCAATACAGAACAACACAATTGAGAGGATATATCTTGTATATGAAACAAGCCCTCTTCATATGCCTGTAAGTGCGCCACAGAACCGGTCTGTTCCAGTTCAACAGCTCCCGGCAACCACGATACCGCCTTTGCACATACATTTTCTTTTTCCAAACGCTCAATTAATTGCTCTGTTGTAATTTTCGTTGTATTCACTCTGGCATACAGGGGAGGCTTATCAAAAAAACTTTTAAAATTCCCAGTGTATGTTCTTTTTCCGTAAGCCTCTTGCCACAATTGTATGAGCCACTGGGGACAAGAATACATGATACTTAAAGCATGCAAGGTTCCTTTTTCTCATTGGGCATTTGGATTTGTTCTTTGCCCCTAAGCAGTCCACGTAACACTCCATTTACAAAACCGGGGGATTTTCCTCCTTTGGTCTGCTTTGCCATATTAACAGCTTCATTTACAGCAGCAGAGTGGGGAATTTTTTCCATATATAAAATTTGATAACACGCCATACGCAGAATTTCTAAAATATCAGGCGTCATCTGTTTTACAGGTATTCTGGAAAACTGATTGATGATATAGTCCAATGTAATTCTGCGTTCCAGCACGCCATAAAAAATAGCTGCGGCCAAAGAAGCATCCCTTTGGTCCAAATCTGCTTCTTTGATTGCCTTATCAATCACAATGTTGGAATAACCCGCATTTACATCTACTTGAAGCAATGCCGTATAGGCTGCGGTTCTGGCATTTTTCATGATTGTCTTCCTCTTCTGTTGCCAAAAATTAAAATCAGTCTTAATAAAGACAGCAATGCTACAAATGTAGAAGCAACATATGTCATTGCTGCCGCACGCAGTACTTTTTTTTTTTTTGCTCCAACCAACTCATCTGCCGTTAATGAGTTGGTCTCCTCCAAATAGCGCAAGGCTCTGGAACTTGCATTAAATTCTACGGGCAATGTCACAAGACTGAACAAGACGGACAAACTATATAATCCAATTCCGATATACACCACAAAGTTATATTGTACAGGAAGCAGCAGACCAATTAAAATTAGAGGCATGGATAAATTAGAACCAATACTTACAATCGGATAAATGGCAGTCCTGAATTTGATAGGTCCATAACCTGTTGCATACTGAACCGCGTGACCTGCTTCATGGGCTGCCACCCCAACAGCAGATACGGTTGCGCTGCCATATACGCTTTGTGACAAACGAATGATGTTGGTTTTTGGGTCAAAATGGTCGGTTAAATGTCCGCCTGTCATTTGTACTTGCGTTAATAAAGAGCCACCGTGTTCCAAAACGCGCTGTGCCGCGGCAGCTCCTGTCAGCCCTTTCATATTCAAAACCTTGGAATATTTATTAAATGTTGTTTTCACGCCAATCTGCGCAATCATTGTAATGATAATTGCGGGCGCCAAAAATAACAAATACGTATAATCGAAATAGTAAAAGCCCATGAATTCACCTTTCTTTATTGTATCAGTAAATTTTCGCTTTCTTTCAGAGGCCGTCCGCGGAAAAAATCTTTCGCAGACATTCTTTTGCCGCCTTCATACTGAACCGTTACCAATTCTACAGCACCGTCACCACAGCAAACAAAAAATTTATTATTTTTCTCTATTACATCGCCGGGATTACCACGTTTCTCGGGAGAAACCAATGTTTGATGAATTTTTAATTGTTTTCCATGATACATGGTGTTGGCAACAGGCCAAGGAGACAAACCTCTTACTTGATTATGCACCTGCTGCGCCGTTTTATTCCAATCTATAAGAGAATCTTTTTTTTGCTCAGCATACTTGCATAGCTTGCTTCTTCCTCGTTTTGAGGAATTGGCGTTATCGTTTCATCTTTTAAAGCTTCTATGGTATCTATAAGCAAATCTGCACCTAAATGGCATAGGCGCTCAAACAATTCGCCTGAAGTTTCATTTTCTCCCACAGGTGTTTCTGCTTTCAGCAGCATATCGCCTGTGTCTAAGCCTTCACCCATAAACATTGTGGTTACGCCCGCAATTGCATCGCCGTTTAATACGGTCCACTGAATGGGCGCCGCACCGCGGTATTTTGGCAGTAAAGAGCCATGTACGTTCACACAGCCTCTTGAGGAATATCCAATACTGCTTTTTTGGAAGTAATTTCCCATATGCTACAACCACAATCAATTCCGGCTGTAAGTCTGCTATCAGCTGCTGTACTTCATCGTCACGCAAAGTAGTTGGCTGATATACCGTCAATCCGTGCTGCAACGCCAATTCTTTGACAGGAGGCGGCATGAGTGTATATCCTCTTCTCTTTTGGTTTGTCAGGCTGCGTAAATACACCGCAAATGTCATGGCCTGCATCAATTAATTTTTGTAAACAAGGTACCGCAAAACCCGGAGTTCCCATAAAAATGATACGCATAGTTGTCACCCTTATTATTTTTGTATTTTTTATACACAAATCATACATCAATTTACGGTAATGTATGACCATCTTCCGCAACCATACGCACCACGTGTTCACGGAACAAAATGCCGTTTAAATGGTCAATTTCATGACAGCAAGCTACTGCAAACAATTCTTCCGCTTCAAAATTCAAAACGCTCTCCGTTTCTGTTTTGAGCAGACACTCTGACTTTTGCAGGCCGTTTTGTCATACCATATACACCGGGACAAGAAAGACAACCTTCCTGCATTTCTTGTTCTCCTTCTTCATAGATAATCTCTGGATTTACCAGTTCTACCAAGCCTTCGCCGATATCGATTACCACAACACGGCGTAATATACCGATTTGTGGTGCTGCAAAGACCAACACCGTCAGCATCAACCATAGTTTCTCTCATGTCATCCAATAAAATTCCAAGTTTTTCGTCAAATTTTTTCAACAGGACGGCATACTTTTGTTAAAATATCGTCGCCCTCTATTACAATCTCTCTGATAGCCATATGTTCTCTTTACTCCTTTTTAAATCATATCAGGATTGCTGTCCGCGTAAACCGTAACCCCAGCAAATGCTTTTTCTTTTTCCGCATGCCACAAGCAAACGGGAAAGCATCGTCCTGAATGTTAGATTATTTTTACATTTTATCATCAGTTTATACCGATATTTATTGCTTACTTTAGCTACTTGCGCCGGCGTAGGACGCAATGCACGAATCGGCAGTTCACTATATTCTTTTGATGCCAAATGACTCAGCATTTCTAAAAATAATTGACTGGCTTTTTGCAACCTTGGACTCCTGTTCTCCTACAAAACCAATTACGACAATATCTGCAAACGGCGGATAAAGCATTGCTTTGCGGAACAAAATCTCCTGTTGATAAAAATGAACATAGTCCTGATGCGACGCAAGTGCAATGACAGGATTCTCCGGCGTATACGTTTGTATGATTGCTCTGCCCTTTTCGTGCCCCGTCCCGAACGTCCCACTACTTGAGTCAGCAAATCGAAACCGCGTTCATTGCTGCGGAAATCATCGCTGTACAAAACTTGGTCAGCAGAAAGCACCCCCACCAGCGTGACGTTCTCAAAATCCAATCCTTTTGCAACCATTTGCGTGCCGATAATGATGTCATATTCCCCATTGGAAAATGCTTTCATTTTGTTTCATACGCATGCCTGCGCATGGTGGAATCTGCATCCAATCTCAGAATACGTGCTTTGGGAAATAATGTGCATAATTCTTCTTCCGCCTTTTGCGTTCCCCGAACCGGTATAACGTACTTCCGGTTCGTGGCAACCAGGACATTCTTTCGTAAAAGGAACAGAATAGCCGCAGTAATGACACATCAGCCGATTGTTTGCGCTATGATATGTCAAAGAAATGCTGCAGCTTGGACAAGTGACCACCTCTCCGCAATGTTTACAGGAAACAAAGGTGTGATACCCTCTGCGATTGAGCAGCAAAATAGACTGTTCTTTTCGTTCCAGGTTTTCTTCAAGCGCCTGTATCAGCTCATTGCTGAACGCTGTTGTATTGCCGGTGGACAACTGCTCGTTCATATCCGCAATAATGACTTCCGGCAGCTTTGCATCTCCATAGCGATGCGGCAAGGACTCCAAAGAATATCTGCCGTTTTCAGCCATAAAGTAACTCTCTAAAGAAGGAGTGGCGGAAGCCAACACCAATAAAGCATTATGGTATGCACAACGATATTTTGCAACTTCCCGTGCATGATACCGCGGAGAAGATTCCGACTTATAGGTATATTCCTGTTCCTCATCCATAATAATTAAACCAAGATGTTCAAATGGGGCAAATACAGCGGAACGGGTACCTACCGCAATCAGAGCTTGCCCATTTTTTACTCGCTTCCATTCATCCAACCGTTCACCCATAGAAAGTGCGCTGTGGAATACAGCTACTCGGTTGCCGTACCGTTTATGGAAACGGCCGATGGTCTGTGGCGTGAGAGAAATTTCCGGCACCATAACGATAACGCCTTTTCCCTGTTGATACACTTCATCAATCAGCTTCATAAACACAAAGGGTTTTTCCACTGCCCGTAACACCGTAAAGCAGTGAAACACCGCTCTTTCCCGTTTCGTACTGCTGTTTTAAATGGTTAAATGCAGTTTGTTGCTCATTGGACAACGTAATTGCCTGAGTATCTTTCGGTGCTTCGATTGCTTCATATGGATTACGGAATATTTCTATATCGTAAAAACTCAGCAACACCACGCTTTACCAAATTCTGTACCACTGCTGTTGTAACACCTGTAAAATAGCATATTTCTTTCACAGAAGCAGTGCCGATATCACATAAGGTGTGGTAGACATCTTTTTTGCTTTGCAGTCAACTTTGGAATTTGTATTCCATCACGATATCGCTCGGTTAATCGCACCATTTTCTGCGTAGCGTCATTGATTTGCCGTACTGCTTCCTGTGCTTTATGAAGCCATCCCTTTTTCACCAATTGTTCCGGCAATTTGGGATTTTGCAGCAGTTCCGGCGTTTTTTTGAGCAACTCTGCATCCGCTGAACCTACATGGGACAAAAAATGTGAGCAAATGTAACTCTTCTTCCGTACATAACTGCTGTATTTCTGTAAGCGGTACCGCCAAAGAATATACGGTTTTTAACTTCATATTCAAACCGGTTGGCAGCAATAGTTTTACAGCATCATATAAGGTACAAAAAAATAGCGTTCTTTCAGCCAAGTAACCATATTCAGAAGTTCAGATGTGAAAAACGGTGCTTCATCGAGCACCGTTACAACAGACTTTTCGTTTTTCATCATCCTCTGTCTGTTCCAACGCAAGTATCACACCTTGCCGACAACTGTTGGAAAAGCCAAAAGGAACCATTACCCTGCAGCCTTCTTTTGCCTGTTTTAACAGATGCTGCGGCACAAAGGTAATCAAATGCTTTATCAAATTGGTATGTGGTATTTTCGACTGCAACCTTTGCCACAGTTACCATTGCCATAGACACACCTCTTAATTACACTCTTTACAGAGTTACATGACCGGATGGAAATGCTTCTGCATTGACAGACATATCATCTTCCATTGCTTCATTTGCTTCCATGTATTCTAAATCTTGTTTTCCTGAGCACTCTTTTGGTTCTACAATTCTAAAAGCGCCCTCTATATATTCATTGACTGCTAAGTCTACCGGCTTTTCAACCAGAATTTCACCCTTCAATTCTGCTTCTGCCGCAATCTCTCTTGCTCGTTTTGCAATTGCAACTACCAAAGAATAATAGCTTACAGTTGTATTATTACTTAATTTCATATTTGGTTTAATCATTGTTCAGTACCCTTTCTATATTTGATTTTGCACGTGAAACTTTCAATTTTTCTGCTGCAATAATTTTATTAATTTGTTCTACTGTATGCTCAATGGTATCATTTACAATCACATAATCGTAATCTCTTGCGGTTTCCATCTCTTGGCGAGCAACAGCCAACCGTTTTTGAATGGTTTCTTCATCTTCTGTATTGCGATAACGCAGTCGTTTTTCCAGTTCTTCAAGGGAAGGCGGCAATACAAATATGCTGACGCAGTCAGGGCGTTTTTCTTTAATCTGTCGTGCTCCCTGCACTTCGATTTCCAACACTACGTCTCTGCCCTCTTCAATCCAATCCATAATTTGAGAGCTTGGCGTACCGTAATACTTTCCGCAATATTCCGCATGTTCCAGCATTTGTCCGTTGGCAATTTGCTCTTCAAATTCTTCTTTGGTCATAAAAAAGTAATGTACACCATGGCATTCACCTTCACGAGGCGTACGGGTCGTTGCTGAAACAGACAATTTCATATTATCATTGCCATTTAACAGTTCTTTTAACACAGTGCCTTTACCGGCGCCGGAAGGGCCTGAAAAAATCAGAAGTAATCCATTATTATTCATCGTCATCCAACTCCTCATCGCCGGCTAAATCTTCATCTCGATCATTTAATCTGTTTGCTACCGTTTCCGGCTGAACAGCAGAAAGAATTACATGGTCGCTGTCTGTTACAATCACAGCTCTGGTACGACGACCATACGTTGCGTCAATTAAAGAACCACGCTCTTTTGCATCTTGAATGATTCTTTTAATCGGCGCAGATTCCGGGCTGACAATTGCCACCAGCCGATTAGCAGAAACCATATTGCCAAAGCCAATATTAATTAACTTCATTGTTAATTCCTCCTGCCTGTAAAAAAGGCTACTCTATGTTCTGAATTTGTTCTCTTATTTTTTCTACTTCCGCTTTAATATCTACCACCATATAAGCAATTTGCGCATCCATTGCTTTGGAACCAATGGTATTGGCCTCCCGGTTCATTTCCTGTGCCAAAAAATCTAATTTTCTGCCAACAGCTTCTTTGGATTCCAACATGGTTTTCAGTTGACCAATATGACTGCGCAGCCGGCCGGTTTCCTCTGCAACAGACACTTTATCCGTAAACAGTATCAGCTCCATATATAGACGGATTCGTTATATTCCGAATCTGCAAACAATTCTTTCATTCTTGCCTGCAAACGTTGTTTATATTCTTCTACGGTTTGCGGAGAACGCATTTCAATTTCTTTTACCATACGGTCAATATCATCTGCACGCCTTAGCAAGTCCTGTTTTAAATTAGCACCTTCCTGCTCACGCATTTCAAGCATATGACAAAAAGCTGTTTCAGATACTTGCTGTACTGCATTCCACAGTACTTCTTCATCTTCTTGTTCCTTATACACTGTCAGAACATCAGGATAATTGGCAATGGAAACCGCATCAATCTCCTGATTTAAATGATACTGCTGAGCCAATGTTTTCAAAGCCTGTACATAACCTCTCGCCAGAGATTCATTGACCTGTACGGTTAATTGTGTATCGCAAACATGTTCTATGGTTACGGTAACATCTACTTTGCCTCTTGCAATTTTATGCTGCACAAAAAGATTTTAATTTATTTTCTAAAAGCCGTAACCTTTCGGAAATCTGGCGGTATATTCCAAATAACGATGATTGACCGATTTTACTTCTACACCAATCAACCAACCGTCAATGGTTTGTTCATACCGACCATAGCCTGTCATGCTTTTGATCAAAATAATCATCCCAACTTTTGCTAAAACTTAAGAAGTATAAGATTTTTTGTGATAGAATAGTATGATTATTTTATCATTTTTAAAAATCAATTGCAACTATACAAAGCGGAAAAGGCAAAGAAAAGACCAAAAGAAACTTCTTTCGGTCTTTCTTTTTAGGTATGATGCGGATTGCAAACTTGTACAATTTTGCTGATTGAATGGTACATATTCCATGCTCCAAAACAAACCCTTTGGAAACAAAAAAATGAATGCAGTTCCTCCACACAGTTTTCCATTTGATACGCACCGTGATTGGCTCCATACGATGCCGCAGCACGCATGAGAAAATCGATATAAATTTTATTTTCCGCATTGAGCTCCTGTGCTGAGCCGTTTGTCAGGAAAATATTACGTATCAGCAATTTTCCTTGTATCAAATCTATCGCTGCATAGCCAAGCTCACATACCCCGTCTTTCATTACCAAGATAGTGCTGTCGGCTGCAGAGCAATGATATTGGGAAAGCAACTGCTCTTTTCCTTATGTTATCTTCGATAGGTTTTACGGTTATCATGACCGTCCCTGCTTTCTACTCCTGTATTTTTTATTGGATTTTGCCGCTGTATTTAGTTTCTTTACTTCTTCGGCCGTCAAACGACGATATTCTCCCGGCTGCAGCATACCCAATTTTACCGGTCCACAGGCAATTCGTTTTAATCGTGCTACTTCTAATCCCAATTGTTCACACATATTGCGAATTTGGCGGTTTCTGCCTTCATATAAAAAATAATTTCAAGCACCACTCGTCCGGGCTCCTGTGAAATGATATTCACTTGCGCAGGCGCCGTTTTTTTGCCGTCAATCATCATACCGACAGTCATCTCTGTGATTTGGTCTTCCGTAATGGAAGGACGTACGGTAACTCGATATGTTTTTGGAATATGCATGGACGGATGCGTCATAGCGTTTGCAAAGTCTCCGTCATTTGTCATCAGCAGCATACCTTCGGAATCACGGTCCAATCTTCCAACCGGATAAATACGTTCCGGAATATCCGCAACCAATTCCGCAACACACTTACGCCCCATTTCATCGCTCATGGTTGTAATAAATCCTCTTGGTTTATGCAGCATGTAATATACACTGCGCACACTGCTGACTACCGTTTTATTATCTACCGTAATCTTATCTTTTTCGTATCTACTTTATCGCCTATTTTAGCAACTCTTCCGTTTACTTTCACACGACCGTTTGCAATCATTTCCTCTGCTTTTCTGCGTGAGGCAACCCCGCAGTCCGCAAGCATTTTTGCAGCCTAACATCTTTTGCCATTTTCTTTCACCTTTTTCTTTCTTATCCAAACAGATTTCTAAAGAAATCTCCTATTTTTGAAATATCCCCTGCTCCACTGTCTGTTGCTCTACCGCTGCCGTTGTAACCAACGGAACCGAGCCAATCTCTTCGCCATTGAGCTGATAAGAGATTTTTTCCCAATTGTGTTCCTTGCGGAAACGGAGCATACGTAAAGTTTGGCAGCAATACAATACGTTCCACTTTATCTTTATCAGCAGCACTTACCACAACACTGCCTCCGTCACTGCCTGTTACTTCTATTTGGTCCGACGTACCGCCAACCACATCGACCGTAAAGGTTGTATTGGACTCATCCATACGGATGCTGGATAACTGAGAAAAACCATAGTCGAATAGTTTGATATGGTCGTTCCAATCGTCAGGCGCATTTAAGGTTACAGCTACCAAACGGACACCGTCGCGCTCTGCTGCGGAAACCAAACATCTTCCCGCCTTTTTGGTAAACCCTGTTTTAATGCCAATACAACCCTGATATAGTTTGAGTAATTTATTATGATTGAGTAACTCTGTGTCCGAGGAGGATTTACAAATGTAGCCGTACTTTTGCGTTTTGGAGCAAATAGCTAAAAAATCCTCATTTTGAATGGCAGCTGCTCCCAGCTTTGCCATATCCAACGCGGTGGAATAATGCTCATCTGCATCTAACCCGGACGCCGTCACAAAATTGGTATGTTCCATACCCAATTCTTTTTTGCTCTGGCATTCATCAATTTTGCAAATTCTTCTTCCGAACCGCCGATGGCAACAGCGGCGCCGTATGCAGCATCATTACCTGAAACCGTTAACATGCCGATTGCCAAATCCTTTAAAGATAGCCGGTCACCCGCATTTAAATACATGGAAGAACCTTCTACCGCAGCAACCTGTTCGCTTATGGTTACAATTTTATTCTCTTTCGCAGCCTCTTCTAAGGTCAAAAGCGCCGTCATAATTTTTTGTGGTGCTTGCCATTGCCTGCTGATTCTCTGCATTTTTGGCATACAGCACCTGACCATTGTCCGCATTTATGACAACCGCAGCCTGCGCTGACACGGAAACAGAGCCTTCTTGTGCATGAACCGGCAACACAAAACTTGCTGCCGCAATCAATGCAACACATAATACACTAACACATTTTTTAAACAAAGAAAACCACCTGCCAATAGCATAACTATATGCAAGCGGTTAACCGAGTATGAGTCAACGTATTTTTATTCTTCTTTTTCTTTTTAATTTTTCAAGTTCTTTTGCTGCTTTTTTTCTCTTCCTTTTTTGCAGCTCTCTCTTCTTTTTTTTTCTTGCTGAACGTTTCAGAGATTTTATCCACCACATCCGGTACCATCTGAATGATACGGTCAGCAGAACCTTCAAACGGTTCTACTTGAATGAGTTTTACATCACCGTTGCAAATAGATAAAAATGCAATTGAGTAATGGTAATACCCGCGCCTGCGCCACCGCCGAAGAAATCTTTTGCCGGCTGAGATTTTGCCGGAAAGTCTGAACCTCCGGACGCAAATCCGTAGCTGACTTTTGAAATTGGAATCACGGTAGTACCGTCCGGTGTTGTAATCGGTTTTCCGATTACGGAATCTACGTCTACCATTTCTTTAATTTTTTCCATAGTTGTTCCAAGCATGCCGTCAATTGGATGATTTCCCATAATCATTACGCTCCTTTAGATGTTGTTTTTGGTAAGTCCGCCGTATGCCTGCGGTATACTTTTTATCAATCGAATTAGCCCGCTGATTCCCGCTGTTAACACAAAAATCGGACGCATACCTGCTTTTAAGCGAAAATCTGCTTTCGTTTTTTATCATCAAAGTCTGCTATGACGCAGACATGAGATTGCTTGCATTTTGCCACAGTCGTTATCATACTCATGGCAGGATATACAACCGCACAAGCCTGTCCGTATTGAATGGCAGTTTTGGCTGCATCTTCGTTGAAATTGCAATATCAACCAAGAGCTGATAAATCACCAAATGCGAAAACAGCTTCTTCCCTGTTCCTGCCGCAACGCCCGCCAGCTCTTTGAAAAAATCCAGTAATCCCGACAGACCTTTGCTTTCTAGTATACCCTTAATTTTAGAAAATTTACCTGTTTTTTTCTTTTTTCTTCTTCAGGTTTCTTCTTTTTTTTTTTTTTTTCACCTTTTTGTTCTTTCGACTGCGGCTTTTTTTTTTGAGGAAAAACCGTAATCGGGATACCCAATATTTTTATTTTTACAACAAAGCTGTCTTTAAACTGTATATCTACAATTACAGGGCAAGCCAATACAATTGCAAAAAATCAGAAAAATACCTCCGATGACCGAAAGCGAAACAATGAGTGCAATCATATGTGGCCTCACCCCCTTTTTCTTCTTACAGTTTATACATCTTCCAGTTTTAATTGCTTGTCATCTGCCGCATCAGCAGCATCGTTTTCATTTGCCTGTTCGTCAGTATCCTTTGGGTCGGGCACCTCAGGCAGCTCTTCCAAAGAAGAAAGCCCCATGCACCTTAAGAAATTTTGTGTGGTACCATATAAAAGCGGACGTCCGGGCAATTCCAGTCTGCCTCTTTCTTCTACCAGACCTTTTGCAAATAAACCGTTTAATACACTGGAACTGTCCACACCGCGTACTTGTTCCAAAAAGCTTTGGTTACCGGCTGGTGGTATGCAACAATAGCCAATACTTCCAATGCTGCTGCAGACAGCGGTGTGTTATTTTTTTAATTCTAAAGCCAAACGAATGTGAGATTCAAATTCGGCTTTGGTACACATTTGGTAACTGTCATTGATTTGAATGATTTGTATGCCGCTATGCATTTGATTAAACTCTTCCATAACAGCCGCTACCAGTGCTTTTTGTTTCTGTTTTACCCAGCTCCATAGCTGCGGCAATTTTCTCCAGCGGAATTGGTTCCCCGCTTGCAAAAAATAATCGCTTCTATTGCACCTTTTTGTGTTTGCGTTTCCAATTCCGTTCACCACCGTCCAATAACACTAATTTAGAGCTTCCGTTTTCGTCCTCTACACGAACTCGTTTTCCTTTTACCAGCTCCAGCACTGCCAAAAAAGGTTGCCACCATTTGAGACTTGCTCTCCGCTTGTTCAAATACTTTTGTATAAGGTACTTCATGCTCTTTCCATAAACAGCGCAGCACATGAATCATTCAGAGGCTACGGACACGGTAGGCGTTGCAACGATGGCTGAAAAAGATTCCATAGGCGGCGGCAAAAAACGTTTTCCCTTTCCTACTGCAGTTTGATATGCTGTCAACAATTCCCCGTATCGTGATGTCCACGGTAGGTTAAATCTTTTTCAGCTTCATTTGCGCTCTGACAAATGTTCCTAACTCAAACGGTCTTTTACTATCTGAGCCATCCGTTTACATTGCTGATAATCCAGCAATTGCGTTACCAGCTCATCCTGCAACTCTTCTAACTCTTCATGTTTCGGAAGCAAAGATATGGTTTTCATATGAACCAATCTGGCCGCCATCGTTAAAAACTCACTTTCTATCTCCATATCCTGCTGCTTCATTTCTTCCATATGCATCATGTATTGTTCCAACAATTCTGCAATCGGAATGTCACAAATATCCAGTTTATGTTTGGAAAGTAAATATAATAATAAATCCAGCGGCCCTTCAAAAGAGGGCAGTTTATAGGATAGTTTTTCCATAATTTCTCCAATTATAACGCGCCGGCTAAATGGAACGGCAATTGTGCAAACCACAGAATTCCGTCAGCACAGGCATTTTGAATGTAGCTTAACGGACCGCTTAACGCGCCTGTAAACATAAGTGCATATAAAACTAAGATAAATACACCTTGATAACGGTAAAATTGTTCCATAAGTCTCTGCGGTAAAAAAGATGCTAAAATTTTAGAACCGTCCAGCGGCGGAATTGGGATTAAGTTAAACACAGCCAAGGAAATATTAATAGCAATAAATGTCCATAGCAATTCCATACCAAAACTCAACTGAGATACACTGAATCCTGAACCCACCAAAACAGATACATAAATAAATGCACCTATCAAGGCCGCCAAAAGTTAGAAATAGGGCCTGCCGCGGCTGTAACCGCCATACCTACCCTCGGGTTTTTGAAATTATTTGGATTCACCGGAACCGGACGTGCCCAGCCGAAACCAAACAATAAAATCATGAGCGCACCCCACGGGTCAATGCTAACCAATGGGTTAAAAGTTAATCTTCCTGCATTTTTTTGCGGTGCGGTCCCCCAAATTTGTAAGCAACCCATCCATGGGCCAGCTCATGCAAAGGCAAAATTAAAAACAGAATGATTAATACTGCAATAATTTGCGGAATAATCAGACTTAATTTGTCGGATGAACTTAACGAGTGATTCAATAATACACTTATGATCAAATTTGTACACACTCCTTTGTATCATAGTATTATAATATATTATTGACAAAAACACAATACTGGTGCTCTTTACATCTTACATAAAATGTAAAGATTACTCACTATTTTATGACACTTTTTTAATGACAGCAGAACCTATATGAAAGAATATAGGAAAAACACTTGCAATTTTTGCGTGAATTTGATAGAATACTAACGTTGTAATGAAAAATAGCCCTTTTAAAGGAGGTGCAGATACATGGCAAAATGTGAAATTTGCGGCAAAGATGTAGCTTTCGGTATTAAGGTTTCCCACTCTCACAGACGTTCCAACAGAACATGGAAACCAAACATTAAACGTGTAAGAGCAGTTGTTAACGGTTCCAATAAGCGTATTTATGCCTGCACCCGTTGCTTGCGTTCCGGCAAAGTTACTCGTGCAGTATCCGGTTCCGCAGCAGTTTAATGTCTGATTGACACATAAAAGCGAAACGAGAACAAAAGAGAAGCCTTACGGCTTCTTTTTTTTTATTATTATTCAGAAATAAAAACATCCAACGCTAAGCATTGGATGTTTTTTTCATATTTAAACTTTTTCTTTATTTCCAAATAATTTTTTTCATTACCGTTCATAATACGAACAATATTGCCTCTGTGTTTAAAAATAACAATGCCGCCCATCAATGCAGTAATTGCAGTAACAATCAGCACATATTTTAAGGACACAATTCCACCATGATAGTAATCGGTAAAAAAGGTAACAAAAATGTAGCAATCGGATAAGTACCGGCCGCTATTACAGAACCAAGCGATACCATTCTCCAAATAGCAAACACAACAATAAACAAACCTATGACTGCCAAAAGACACGCCAGTCAGCCAAGGCTGCCATGGTTGCCACCGTAACGACCCCTTTGCCGCCCTTAAATTTGAAAAAGATTGGATACATGTGACCAATAGAGCAGCAAAATCCAGCCAAATAAATGCCGTAATTTACTATGTAGAAAGGTGCATTGCTGGCTGCACAAATATATTCCAGTATATATTTGGCTAACAATACAGAAATAACACACTTAAGTATATCAAAAACAAAGGTTAATATGGCCGCACGCTTACCAACAGAGCGCAGTACATTTGTAGTACCTGCATTGCCGCTTCCCATGGTACGGATATCTTCTTTACTGAACATTTTTGTAAAGATAATGGAAAACTGATGCTGCCCAACAAATACGATACAATCATAATTGCTAACACAGGCAACGCAAACGTTTGAAACAATTCCAGCATTGTGCCCTCCTATTTATCGCCGCGTTCGCGGATGATAAATCGAACAGGGGTACCTTCAAACCAAAGGTTTCCCTAATTCTGTTTTCCAAATAACGTTGATAGGAAAAATGAAATAACTCCGCATCGTTTACAAAACAAATAAAGGTCGGCGGTTTGGTACTTGCTTGCGTCATATAGTAAATCTTCAGACGTTTGCCTTTATCTGTAGGTGGTTGTACACGTGCGGTTGCTTGTGCCAAAATATCATTTAACGTACCTGTGGTAATCCGCATTGCATTGGAATTTGCCACAAGCTTAATCAACTCAAACAATCGGTCAATTCTTTGACCTGTATGGGCTGATATAAATACAAACGGAGCATAAGACATAAAAAGAAAAATCCACTTCAAGTTTTTTACGGTATTCTTGCATGGTTTTATCGTCTTTTCTACGGCATCCCATTTATTTACTACGATAACGCAGCCTTTTCCGGCCTCATGCGCCAATCCGGCTACTTTGGAATCTTGTTCCGTAAATCCTTCTGTGGCATCTATCATAATAACACAAACATCAGAACGTTCAATAGCCATTTGCGCCCGTATAATACTGTAACGTTCAATGTTATCATCCATTTTATGGACTTTGCTTTGACGGCGCAATCCTGCTGTATCAATCAAAATGAACTTGCCATGCTGATTTTCCACAGCCGTATCAATGGCGTCGCGTGTTGTTCCAGCAATATTGGAAACGATGCAGCGCTGCTGACCTGATATTTTATTCACCAAAGAAGATTTACCTACATTTGGCTTACCTATAATGGCAACCTTAATTTCTTCCCCGTCGTCTTCCTCTTCCTGCTCCTGTGGAACCAATTCCATGACTCTGTCCAACAAATCTCCCGTGCCATGTCCATGAACAGAGGAAACTGCAATCGGGTCACCCAAACCCAAATTATAAAATTCATAAAATTCGGGCGGAACATCGCCAACATTGTCACATTTATTCACAGCCAATATGACAGGTCTGCCGCTTTTTTTCAACATAATGGCAACTTCTTCGTCCGTTGCAACCACTCCGCTGCGTACGTCTGTTACCATAATAATGACATCGGCTCCGTCAATGGCTATTTGTGCCTGTGTTCTCATTTGAGATAAAATAACATCTTGAGACATCGGCTCAATACCGCCGGTATCTACCAAGGATATTACTCTGTTTTCCCACTCGCATTCTCCGTAAATGCGGTCTCTTGTAACACCGGGCGTATCATCTACAATAGAAAGTCTCTGCCCAATTAATTTATTAAATAAGGTAGACTTGCCTACATTTGGTCTGCCTACTATGGCAACAATCGGTTTAGACATTGTTTCACTCCCCCAGAACAGCATGTAACAAATGCTGTCCGTCATTCATAACCGTCTTAATGGGTATCTGCAGTTGATTACTGATATCATCAAGGGTAATGTCATCTAACAGTATATTTGTATTATGCCGCAAAATTACTTCCGGCAGTAATAACTCGTCTCCCAGCGTTTTTTCTTTTTAGCTGAGATAAAATATCTGTGCCGGTCATAAGTCCTGCTACTGTTATAGTTTCTCCAAAAAATGGTTGATAATCGGCACTACATTACAAGTTAAATTATTACATTTTATCCGCACTTCGTCAAGTAATTCATTCAGAAACGGATAAGCCGCAACACCTGTGGCCAATGTAATATGCCTTTCGGAATTTCAATGGTTTCCTGACCGTCCAAACGCTCTTCCAATGCATATAAAAACTCATCTTTCAAGCATGCCATTGCACCGACTCCACTTTCTATTTGAGAAAATCTCCGTAAAATTCCGGATTCGGAATCGGTCTTTCCGCTGTTAAATAAAATTCATCGGAAGCATATGCAATACGACTGCCATATTCCTGTTCAAACTGATTTCCAAAACGGTCAATGATATCAATGGTTTGACCTGCCTCTTCTTTTTGTATAAGGACGTAAAGGGTATAACCCTTCTCTGTATTTGGTAACGCCAACAGGTACCAAGGCAATACTTTGCAGTGCAGGCGCTAATTTGCCAAGGTCGGTCAAACTGCGCTCCAACTCTGCCCCGTCATTGATGCCCGGACACAACACCAGCTGACAGTTGAGCTGGATACCCGCATTTGCCAGTCTGGGCAAGATTTCAAGTACCTGACCCGCAAATCGGTTTCCCATCATTTTACCCTTAATTCCGGATTGGTTGTATGCACAGACACATTAATGGGACTGATTTTCATATCAATGATACGCTGTACATCTTTTTTTTTCTTTCAAATTGGTTAGCGTCACATAATTACCAAATAAAAACGACAGACAGGAATCATCATCTTTAAAGTATAAGCTTTCTCTCATACCCTTTGGCATTTGGTCAATAAAACAAAACACACATTTGCAGCGGCAGGAATTTGCTTATCCATCAAATATGTTTCAAATTCCAAACCAATGGATTGATATTGGCCCTTTTCATGGAAACAATACGTGTTTGACCTGTAACATCGGAAAGCTTAATTTCCAAATGGGCATTGGTTTCATAAAAACGGTAATCAAAATATCAATAATATCATGCCCATTTTAAAGAAACCAGAATTTCGCCTGCCTGAATTCCTGCACGCTGAGCAGGACTGTCGGGTTCTATTCCTTTGATTACAACTGACATTTTGAATCACCTCCCATGGATGACAATGTATTTTAAGCAAAAAAAATAAGAGAAGGATTTCTCCTTTCTCTTAAATTTTTTAGAAATAAAAAGACACTAATTTTCTGATTAAGCCTCTTTTTTTAATTACTTCTCTGCCGTTGTAAAAACCACACTGCCGCAAACAACGTGAGGTGTTTTGTACTCACCGCATTTTGGGCAATGAACAAGAGTTGGAGCACTCATTTTTCCAAACGCTGGAACGTCTGCTATTTTTTTCTTGCACTGGATAATTTGCTCTTTGGTACCGCCATGTTCAGCACCTCCTTATATAAATTAAAAAACTAATCTATCAGTTGTTTTCAGAACCTCCAAACGAGGATCAATCTGACGCTTATTACATTGACAACTGCTGTTGTTTAGATTCATGCCGCAAACTGGGCATAAACCTTTGCAATCTTCTTTACATAGATATTTTGTAGGTAAAGCCAATAAAATATCTGCTCTGAAAAAGCTCGTCCAAATCCAACTTACCATCTTCTGCCAGAATGTAGGTATCTTGGTCTTCTTCATTCATCTCCATGACAAGAGGATGACTGAACGAATTGTGATAATGTGTTTGAATATCCTCGGCACAACGGTCACAAGGAATGGAAAATCAAAATCAGCTTCTGCCGTCATATAAACGGTTTGTGCTGTATTTTGCACACTACCACGGATTTGCACCGGAGAAACAAACGGATATACACCGCTTATTTCCGTGTCCGATAAATCCAGCTCAAACTGAAAAGGAATGCACTCCTCTTCATTTTCAAACAATTTTTTTTAAATCAAGCAGCATAGTTAACACCTCTTGCGCTTTACTAAAATATTATAGCCATTTGCAGCAGCTTTGTCAACAAGAAATTTTATACGAAATGATGCAGTACAAAGCCGTTCACTTTTTATACTTTCCCTATATGGCATATTCATACCGTATATAAAGAAAGCTGCCGCCGTAAATGCAGCGGCAGCAGCTTTTATATATCTATCTGAATTAGATACAAGTTACAATATCTTTTACGCCTGCAGGAAGTTCAGACTCATCCATGGAAACAGACAATGTAATCTTGGTCTCGGCAAAAAGCAGCCAATTTATCCAAATTTTTAATAAAGCATTCTAAATCTTGTACGTCAACTGCTTTTAAAGTAGAATCAATAAAAATTTCTTTTACATCATAGTTGCCTGCACAAATACCGCTTACAAAACCGTAGAATGCAGTACAGCCATGAATGCCGTATGGCTCAAGAGCAACTAATCTTGCTTGATGGGAGATATCCAAAGTAAGATGAGATTCCTTCTCGATTACAACAACGTTTCCGTTTGTGTTTTCAATGGCATTGTTTGCAGCGTCAATTAATTTTTTTGTTTTTCCTGAACCTTTTTTACCAATAATTAGAGTTATCATGATGAAACTCCTCCCAAAACATTTTATATTTTTCCACAAAAAGTGGATACGACCGGCATATTGAACTTCTTATTGCTTTAATCTGGCTTCCAGCTGCTCTTTTTCCTGTTCATACCCGGGCTTGCCAAGCAAAGCAAACATATTCTTTTTATAGCTTTCCACACCCGGCTGATTAAATGGATTTACACCCAGTAAATAACCGGAAATTGCGCATGCTTTTTTCAAAGAAATAAATCAGATATCCCAAAGAGTACTCTGAAAAATCCGGAACATGAACCACAATATTGGGAACACCGCCGTCATGATGCGCCAATACTGTTCCTTCAAATGCTTTTCGGTTGACATAAGAAACCGATTTGCCTTGTAGAAAATTCAATCCATCCACATCTTCGGGACTGTTCTCTATTAATATATCATACTTTGGCTTATCAAACAATACAACAGTTTCAAAAAGTGTGCGTTTTCCATCTTGTATGTATTGGCCCATAGAGTGTAAATCTGTGGAAAACGTTACGGATGCCGGAAAAATTCCTTTTTGATCCTTGCCTTCACTTTCTCCGTACAATTGTTTCCACCACTCGCACATCATGGTATAACAAGGCTCATAACTGACCAGCAGTTCAATCTCTTTCCCTTTTCGATACAATACATTTCTGGCAGCCGCATATTGGTAACAAGGATTTTCCGCAAGATTCTCATTGCAATATTCCTTCTGTGCATCTGCAGCGCCTTGCATTAACGCTGTGATGTCTGCTCCGCAAACAGCAATGGGTAATAACCCTACTGCTGTTAATACGGAAAAACGTCCTCCGACATCGTCGGGAACCACAAATGTTTGATAGCCTTCTGTATCTGCAAGTTGTTTCAACGTACCTTTTGCTTTATCTGTTGTGCAATAAATACGTTTTTGGGCTTCTTCTTTCCCATATTCTTTTTCCAAAAAATCTTTGAATACACGAAAGGCAATGGCCGGTTCTGTTGTGGTACCGGACTTTGAAATCATGTTAATGGAAACGCGTTTGCCTTTACAGATTGTCAATAATTCAGTTAAAGATGCAGAACTGATGGTATTGCCTGCAAAATAAATATCGGGAGTTTGTTTTGGAAGAACATTGTAATTTTGTGATTTTAAAAATTCTATTGCTGCCCTTGCCCCCAAATAAGAACCGCCGATTCCAATGACAATCAAAATATCCGTATCAGATTGAATTTGTTTTGCCGCTTTCTGAATCCTTTCAAACTCTTCTTTATCATAGTTTGTCGGCAAAGCCAGCCAGCCGATATAATCATTCCCCATACCTGTACCGTTATGCAGCATATGATGTGCCGTCTTAACCTGAGGAGCAATTCCTTCCATCTCCTCATTTCGTACAAACCCGTTTAAATGTTTTCAAATCTACTTGTATGGACATCTTTTATCCTCCTATGCGTTCCCATTCTTTCGTTATTATTTTACAATAAACCGATATTGTTTTGCAATAGAATTTCAACACTTTTTATAAATTTATACTTCCATTCCTTTTAAAATATCATGATTTACCAATGGAACAAACTTCTTAATAAAATCATAAAAGAAGCACCAAAATCAAGCTCTTTCACACTGTTTTTTGCTGTAATATCATACTCTGCAATTACTTCTCCATCCAGTTCATACTTCACTTTACCAAGCAACTGTCCCTGTTCGACCGGCGCCTGAACCCCTTCACTCAGTTCCACTTCACTTTTTAATTGCGGATTCTTTCCCCTTTGGAATTAATACTTCAGCAGTTGCAGTACATTCGGCCTGCACTTCTCCCTGTATTCCGTTTGTTACGGGGACGGTTCCCAACTCCGGCATTTGCAGTGATGCAAAGGAAAAATTAGCAAATCCATAATCAAGCAAAGTAGATGCGGAGGTAAACCGTTCGTCCGTTGTGGAACAGCCCAATACCACTGCCACAAGACTCAAATTATCTCTCTTAGCCGTAGCTGAAATACAACTGCCCGCCTGACTGGTGGTACCTGTTTTTAATCCTGTGATACCTTTGTAACTGCGAATTAATTTATTGGTATTTACCAATTGAGTTTCTCCGTCTCTGACGTAATCCATCAAGTTAATGTGTAATCAAAGATTTTTTTCGTGTTTGATTAACTCTGCTGACATCAGTGCCACATCATGGGCAGTTGTCAAATGACCGTCTTCATCCAGACCGTTGCAATTTTTAAATGTGGTATCATTCATACCCAATTGTTTTGCACGAATATTCATCTGTTTTACAAATTCATCTTCTGTTCCGTATACATGTTCTGCCAACACAACAGCAGCATCGTTTGCACTCATGATGACTGTTGCTTTGATTAAGTCGTTCACAGACATGGTTTCTCCTTCTTTTAACCAAATATCCGAACCGCCCATGGAAGCCGCATGCGCACTTGCAGTTACCTGGTCATCCAAAGAGATTTTACCCGAATCTATGGCTTCCATCACCAATAACAAAGTCATTACTTTGGTAATAGAAGCACACGGACGCAATTCATTTGCATTCTTTTCATATAAAATTTTGCCTGTATTCGGTTCCATTAAAATAGCAGACGGAGCAGCCACTTCCCCCATCTGAAATAGCGGATACCGGTATTACAAACGAAACAGCCATTAACACCACGATCACAACCATTGCAATTGCTCTTGTTTTCCACCTCATACTGATTCTGCACCTCCAAAATTGCGCTTTTACGCTTGTTACCATTGGTATGCGCAGCTAGTACAAAATATGAACAACCCCTGATATGAAAATTCCCATAAATACGCTTCCATGTATGGTCTTTACAAAAACATAAAAGAACAATAAAGATAAAAGCATTTGATTACTTTTGAAAAACAAAAATTGCAAAAATAAATCATGAATATGGAACTCTTGAAAAGTTTTTTGCGCTCCCCTAAGAAGACGGAACACACTAGACTTTCAACGCTGAAAGCAAAGCAAAATTCGGCAGGCTGTTGCCATAGGATATATTCACCAATATCATTTACTAAAAAGAAATGTTCTTTTCTATCAATAAAAAAACCGGGAATATGATTCCCGGGTATTTTTATGATTTTCTGCCTGTAATGTCTTTTTTTTGCAAATAATCTTTTAATTCAGGAATGGTGACTTCACCAAAAATGGAATAAGGAAGCTGCCAACACTGCATCTGCTTCGCCCAATTCGAAAGCATCAGAAAAAAATGCTCCATAGTTCCTGCACCGCCCGACGCAATGACAGGAATATTTACTCTGCAGGATACAGCTCTTGTTAATTCCAAATCATATCCTGTCTTTTGTCCGTCACAATCCATACTGGTCAGCAAGATTTCTCCCGCTCTAATTTGGCTGCCTGGATTGCCCATGCAACGGCATCTTTTCCCGTATCTTCACGTCCACCGTTGATGACAACTGTCCAGCCGCCTTCTGCTCTGCGTTTTGCATCAATGGCGCAAACAATGCATTGGCTTCCAAATTGATTGGCAGCTTCACGAATGAGCTGCGGATTTTTCCATGCCGCAGTATTCACAGAAACTTTATCCGCACCTGCACGCAGTAATGCATTGATATCCTCTACGGTACGCACTCCGCCGCCTACGGTAAACGGAATAAAAATATGTTTTGCAACCTCCTGCACAATATGCAGCATGGTACCACGGCCTTCATGAGAAGCGGTAATATCCAATAATACCAATTCATCGGCACCCTGTTTGTCATAAGCAATTGCCGCTTCTACGGGGTCTCCTGCATCTCTTAAATTTACAAAACTGGTTCCTTTGACTACTCTTCCGTTATTTACATCAAACACGGAATAATTCTTTTTTGCATGCATGGCTGGGTACCTCCTTTTTATTTGATAAGTGATGCAAAATTTTCCAGCATTTTCAATGCCTCTTACACCACTTTTTCAGGATGAAATTGCACCGCATGCACGTTGTCTTTATGTATGGCTACATCCAGTTCAATTCCGTATGTGGTGGTAGCGGAAACAATCTCTCTGTCTTGTGCTTTCAAATAATACGAATGTACAAAATAAACATAAGGTTCCGGCGCAATGTTTTGGAACAGTCCGTCATTTTGTTTGATATCCAATGAATTCCAGCCAATGTGAGGCACTTTTAAATCCCAACCGCCGGGAATCAGCTGAATTTTGCCTTGAAATACACCAAGTCCTTTTACCCCCCGGACTCTCCTCACTTTCTTCAAATAACAACTGAAGTCCAAGACAAATTCCTAAAAAATGGTTTCCCACTGTGAATAAAATCCAAAACCGGCTGTACCAAATTTGCATTTTGTAAGCACTCCATAGCATGTCCAAAGGAGCCCACGCCCGGCAAAATTGCGGCGTCTGCTTCCATGAGTACTTTTGCATCACTGGTAATACAACTTTCACAGCCAATGTAATCCAACGCATGTTGTACGCTATGTAAATTTCCGGCGCCATAATCAATTAACGCAATCATACTACTATTTCCTCATTATTAAAATATAAATAAATAAACGTTTCTTTTTTCATTGCTACAACTATGAACCGTTTATATGATAATTGTTATTTTATCATTTTTCCCCAATGTTGGCAAATATATTTTTTGTATGATTTGTCTTTCTGCAGCAACAATAACATCAGCGGTTTTTTCCGCAAAAGGAGATGAAAATGCGCATGAAGACAAAACAACACTTTGAGAAATTGAGTTGGATCCCCACAAATTTGAGGATACCAATGGGATTACCATTCCGATTACGTATCCTGACAGACGTTCTAAAAAAGCACAAGTTGCCATTCCGTCTGAAGAAAACGTCATACGTGCAAAAGAATGGGTAGACTATAACATCAAATAATTGCAACAGGAATTGCGACAGGAGTTGCTGTATTCACAGTAATTCCTGTCACTTTCTAAAACAAAAAAGATGCAGGAGGACTGTATGGATTACATATCATTATTCGGCATAGCCGTCGGTTTATCTATGGACGCGTTTGCCGTTTCGATTACCAACGGCGCTGTATTGAAAAAAGTAAATTTGTTGACGGCACTCAGGATAGCGGCATGTTTTGGTATATTTCAAGGAGCAATGCCTTTAATTGGCTGGTCCATCGGAAAAGTAGGAGAACAACTGATACATACAGTAGACCATTGGATTGCTCTGATTCTGCTCTGCTATCTTGGAATCAAAATGATTTGGGATTCTCGAAAAAAGACGAAGCCGCTTTCTGCGAAAAAAAAGCACCCTAAAAACAAAAAACATTGCTTGCAATGGCGGTGGCAACCAGTATTGACGCATTGGCAACCGGCGTTATCTTGCCTTCAGCAGTCGGCGCAGAAACCTTAATCCAAATGATATGTTCCATTTCCGCCATCTCTGTCATTACATTTATTCTCTGTCTCATCGGCGTTTTTTAGGAAAAAAATTCGGCTGCTTGCTGCACAATAAATCCAGTATATTGGGCGGAATTGTTTTAATTTGTATTGGCATTAAAATTTTTGTGGAGCAAATGTTTTTTAAACATCTATCAATAGTATCCCTGATTTTTCAGAATTTAAAAGAAACATAAAACAAAAAAGGCAGGACTGATATCACAGATAACGTCCTGCCTTTCAAAGCGTGGAAGATACAGTACCGCAATACAGCCTGTCCACCTATGCTTTCTTAGTTTTGTTTTAAAAATGCTTCCGCTTCTTCCAAAATTTCACGGTCAGCATCAAATGTCAATAAATCAACGGCTTCATCATACGGTACAACCCAATATTCCAGCACTTCTCCTTCTTGAGGAAATACGCGTTGTCCTGTATATTTTGCCAAATAATAAACCGCACGCTTATTCACGGAAAATTTTACTTTGTAATCATACAAGCGTCTGAATGCTTCGCAAACATCTACATGCAGACCTGTTTCCTCCAAAATTTCTCTTTCCACGGTCTGCAATTCGGTTTCGCCATATTCGATGTGTCCTTTTGGAAATCCTACATTTTGAGAACGATTGCGAATCAGCAAATATTTGCGTTCTCCGTCGTCTTCATGATATACAACCGCACCGCAGGATTTTTTCATACAAACATTTATAAATCGGTTTTTTATTTCCTTCTGCCTTTGTAAGCGCATGTGCAATTTGCGGCTCATACACAACAGCCTCACACGGTGTTGCAATCAGCTTCATTTCGCCGGAACCTTCATACTCTATCATTGCAGTCACCATGCCATGAAACTCTTTTCCCGGGTTTTCTGCATCAAACACGTATACAATTTGTTTTTTATTTGTTTTTCAAAGTGTTCTTTATTGTAGCCGCGCAAATATTCGGCGCTGCGTTGTTCTTCGTCCAGTACCACTGTAATCTCGTGACCCAGTGTGAAATAATCTGTAGCTTCTACCATAATATTTTGCATAAACCTCGTCTTTCCCTGATGGTACGCACGCCGATCGGTTGCATACCGTTCCGCCAATTCTTGTTTCAGCGTATTGTATTTTTTAATCTGTCCGTATTAATGGATAAATAATCTTTAAATTGCAAAAAATGATTCCATCTGTCGCTGTTTTCCAATACAACATAAATATGCGCCGTGCAAACACCTGCATCCATGTCACGGCATTCAAAAAACAACTGTTCATTGTCATCTTTGTGATATACATGGTAGATATGGTGCGCTTTCAGCTTATATTCCATATCAGTAACATCATCAAAGGATGAAACAGCAACCGCAATATCCAAAATAGGCATAAATTTCACGCGGAAAGAGGGATTGCTAATAGCTCCGCTGCCTATTTGCTGTACATCTTTTGCAACAGGGCCAAATAAAACTTTTAAATGCTCTATTTCTCTTTGAGCAATGGTATCCCATTCTTCATTCCGTTCAATAAAAGATATGGTTCTTTTTTTAACCCTAACATACAGCCTCCTCCTTATTGATTTTCTTACGAAAAATTATAACATCATCGCTTCGGTTATGCAAGGCAAAAGTCTTTTGATGTTTAAAAATAGAAACGTATGTTCAATATCAATACATTCGTATAAAATTTTGTTTCAAACATTTTCATTCCTTCTATAAATGAGCCATAATTTTTTTCATAATTCATGCTTATACTAAACACAAACGATTACGAGAGAAGGATATTTATGCAGCAGCTATTTTATAACGGTGACATTTTAACCTTGGAAGATTCTCAGCCGGAAGCAATACTGGTTGAGGACGGAACGATTGTGTACTGCGGCAGTTTGCAAGCAGCAAAAGAAAAAACAATACCCAACTGCGATGAAATCAATCTGCATGGGCATTGCTTAATGCCGTCTTTTATTGACCCGCATTCTCATATCACCCAGTTTTCCAATACACTTGGATTGTTGGATTTGAACCATATTACCAGCATTGGAGAAATCGGTCAGCAAATAGAACAATATATTGATGAAAACAAGATAGAGCCGGGAGAAATGATTTTCGGCTTTGGTTATGACCATAATTTTCTCAAAGAGCACCGTCATCCAACAGCAAAAGAATTGGATGCGGTTTGTCAGGGACACCCGTTGCTGATTGCTCATAAGTCGGGACATATGGGTGTTATGAATACAAAAGCAATGGAACAAATGCATTTGGATAAAAACACCCCTGACCCGGCGGGCGGAAAATACGGGAGAGATGAAAATGGAAATCTAACCGGATATGCGGAAGAAAGCGCATTTATCAAAGCAGGCAACCAAATTACACATCCTGACATTCATAAAATTGCAAAGCAGTTTGAAAAAAGCACAAAAAATTTATGCGTCCTACGGAATTACAACCGCGCAAGACGGCTTTGTAAAAAGACGGAGAATGGAACCTGCTGCACAGCATGGCAGAACAAAACGCCCTGATATTAGATATTGTAGGATATGTTGATTTGGAACATCATGCAGATTTGATAAAACAAAATCCTCAATATCGCAGCTACCACAATCGGCTGAGGCTTGGCGGATATAAATTGTTTTTAGACGGTTCTCCCCAAGGAAGAACCGCATGGATGAGCAAGCCATACACAAACAGCAAAGATTACTGCGGTTATGCTCGATACTCTGACGAGCAGGTACAAAGTATGGTTGACCGCGCATTAGAAGAGAAAACACAATTTATTACTCATTGCAACGGAGATGCTGCTGCACAACAACTGCTGGATTGTTTGAAGGGAAAACAACAAAACGTCCGTCCTGTGATGATTCATGCACAATTGCTGCGTCCGGACCAATTGCCTGATGTGAAGTCTGTTTCGATGATTCCCAGCTTTTTTGTAGCTCACACCTACTATTGGGGTGATATACACATTGAAAACTTTGGAATGGAACGTGCCAAACATATTTCCTGCGCACATTCTGCTATGGAAATGAACATTCCATTTACGTTTCATCAAGATACCCCTGTGATTGTGCCCAATATGTTGGAAACCATTTGGTGCGCAGTCAATCGTATGACAAAAAACGGAGTATGTCTGGGAAAAAGAAGAATGTATTCCTGTGAAAGAAGCCATCTATGCTGTAACAAAGTATGCTGCTTATCAGTATTTTGAAGAAGACAGAAAAGGAACCATCAAAGAAGGCAAGCTGGCAGATTTGGTGGTATTGAGCGAAAACCCCTGCAAAGCAGACCCTATGGCAATCAAAGATATTCAAGTGCTGTATACCTTTAAAGAAGGCCGCTGCATTTTTTGATGCACATTATGACAAATAAACTACAAAAAACAAAAAGCGATGCTCAAATTTGAGCATCGCTTTTTGTGAACCTCAGAATCAGCGGAATAAGAACGACTTCTTATTCTTCTCTCATCTTTGCAAAAGCACTCGCTGCAGTATACAGGTCTGTCTTCACGTGGTTTAAATGGAACTTTTGCTTCGCATCCGCAAGCAGCGCATTGTGCTGTGTACATTTCGCGCTCCGGTTTTGCAGCGTTTTTACGTGCATCACGGCATGCCTTACATCTCTGTGGCTCGTTTACGAAACCCTTAGATGCATAAAATTCTTGTTCGCCAGCAGTGAATACAAATTCAGCGCCGCAATCTTTACAGATGAGAGTTTTGTCTTCGTACATGTGATTTACCTCGCTTTGGATTAATAGATATTTTGCCCTTAGACGGTTTTGCACCGCCGCCTTTGATGGATCAACGCTCTAACTTAAGCTACCGGGGCATATTGAGACTGCATGATTGTAGTTTTCTACGCACACGCTGAATTGCGTTATCTACAGACTTAGCAGGAATTGCTAATTTGGCAGCAATCTCACTGTAACTTTGGCCGCTTAAGTAAAGAAAGAGAACCTGTTGCTCCAGTTTTGACAAACTCTGCCGAATTCTTTGGTGAACCATTTCTAAATTTTCCCTGTCTATCAATAAAGTCTCAGGATTAGACAATGCTTGACTGGTACCCTGTATATTGAGCTGAGAAGCTTCTTCATCATTCAGGGATACCAATTGTCCCAGAGGAATGTTCTTCTTGCGCGCACAGGCACGATATGCCGCCACAATGCGGTTTTGAATACAAATACCCGCATATGTTTTTAAAGCTGGCATCTTTATTCGGATTGTAGCTTCTGGCTGCACTGAATAAACCAAGCAAGCCTTCCTGACATAGGTCATCCGCTTCCAATACGGAACTGCGAAACGGATGTGCCTTTGCCCGAATGAAAGACAGGTACCTGGCAGTCAGTTCCACAAAGGCGTCTGAATTCCCTTTTTTGAATGAAAGATACCAGCTGATTGTCTGTATAGTTTTCCATTTGTTCAGGCAATCAAAACACCTCTTGCACCCACTTTTATCTGCCTATATCATACTCTATTCTTTTATTTAAGTCAATAAAAATTTATGAAATATGTTAAAAAATTTCTGTTTTTTTTGCAAGCAATCCTTGTGTGCTACGAGAAATTATTTTCCTTATCTTTACATTAATGTTTATATCTTGAATTATAATAGATTTCTCTGAACAGGTCAATAGAAAAATAAAAATTACCCTATTTATTTTTTGGAAAAGGACGATATGGTATTTGATTATTGATATCTTCTTTATATAAGTCAAAATCTTTAGACAGTAATGCTCCATAAGTAATAATTTGTTTACCATATTTCTCTTTTAAATTTGCAATCTTCTCCTCCAGTTTTTCCTCCTTTATCAATTCTTCCGTATTGGTGAAAAATGATACTTGCTCTTTTTGTGCCTGAGGTACCAACAAAAATCCACTAATACCTAATGCACGTATTGGCTGTTTCCATTTATAATGCTGTTTCAGCATACGGCAAACCACGGCATAAATATCTTTTACCTGACGTGTTGGAATTTCAATGGTCTGCTGATATTGCCTTGTCTGAAACAAGCAATCTTTTATCATCAAGTGGATACCGCAAGCCAGCACTCCATGACGAAGCATACGACCTGCCACTTTTTCTGATAAGTACAACAATACTTTCTGAGCTTGTTCCTCTTGTTCCAAATCTTTCGGACAAGTAATGCTGTTTCCTATACTTTTGGGCTGTTCCTGCTCCTGCGCATAAGATACGGGAGATTCGTTTCTGCCATTGGCATTTTGCCAAAGCTCACTTCCGTTTTACCAAACATGGCATAAAGATAATTTTCATTGCTTTGCGCCAATTCCCCTATGGTAAACACACCTGATTCATGCAGCTTCTTTAATGTGGCTCTTCCTACTCCCAGCATACTTTCCACAGGCAATTTCCATATTTTCTCCTGAAAATCTTCTTTTGTAATCACGGTTGTGGCATTCGGCTTTTTAAGTCGCTGGCCAGTTTGGCAAATATCTTATTAAAGCTGACTCCTACAGAAACCGTCAGACCCAGTTGACTGTAAAACTGCTGGCGGATGGTTTCGGCAATTTCATAGGGAGTTCCGAATAAAGTTTGACTTCCCGTCACATCCAGCCAGCATTCGTCAATACCAAACGGTTCCATTTGGTTGGTAAACGATAAATAAATCTCTTTGGCTAAGTTGGAAAAATATAAATATCTATCATAATGAGGCGGTGTAATGACCAAATGCGGACATTTTTTCTTAGCCTGAAAGATAGGCTCTCCTGTGCTCACTCCATACTTTTTTGGCCAATTCATTTTTTGCAAGCACAATGCCATGCCTTTCCTCTTGTCTGCCGCAAACAGCTACTGCTTTTCCTTTTTAAGTGGGGGAAAATCTCTGCATTCTACCGAAGCGTAAAAATTGTTCAGGTCACAATGTAAAATAGCCCGTTCCATATAATCCCTTCCAGTTTTTAAAAATCGAACATTTGTTCTATTATATCCCTAAAACAAAAATAAGTAAAGGCCTTGTTGAAAAATGTAAACAATTTCTTGTAATGCAACATGTCAGGTTTTATAATAAATAAATTCTAACGATAATGACACAAAAGGAGATATTCTCATGTTTGCCCATTTAAACAGTATCGGTCTTTACGGAATGGATGCATTTGAAGTCAATGTAGAGGCGGATATTTCAAACGGACTACCCGGATTTGACGTTGTTGGCTTGCCTGATACCGCTGTGAAAGAGTCTCGTGACAGAGTGCGCTCTGCTTTAAAAAACTGCGGATTTGCATTTCCCATGAGCCGTATTACCGTTAACCTTGCGCCTGCTGACAAAAGAAAGGAAGGCCCTATTTATGACCTTCCCATACTGCTTGCAATTTTAACGGCATCAGGGCAACTTTCCTGTGACCTTTCCGATTGTGCAATGATTGGTGAATTGTCCTTGTCAGGAGAAATTCACGGAATTCGAGGCGTACTGCCTATGGCAATTCACGCTAAAGAATTGGGATATCACCGTTTGTTTGTACCTGCTGTCAATGCTGCCGAAGGAGCTGTTGTGGAAGGATTGGAAGTATATCCTGTGACAAATGTAAAACAGCTGATTGACCACCTCACAGGTAATCTGACCATATTGCCTCAGATTCCCCAAAGCAATATTGATTTTGCGTCTCCCGCTTTGCCTGATTTTGCTGATGTACGAGGGCAGACCCAAGCAAAGCGCGCATTAGAGATTGCTGCCAGCGGAGGTCATAATGTACTGCTGATTGGACCTCCCGGCTCAGGAAAAAGTATGCTTGCAAAACGCTTACCCTCTATTTTACCTCCTATGACATTTGAAGAAACCATCGAAACAACAAAACTACATTCCATTGCGGGTATTATGCCTCCAAATACCTCTTTGATTCATACACGTCCTTTCCGTGCGCCCCATCACACAGTTTCCGCTGCAGGCCTCTCCGGTGGCGGAAACATTCCAAAACCTGGTGAAATCTCATTGGCTCACAATGGTGTTTTGTTCCTGGATGAACTGCCCGAGTTTTCCAAAAATGCTATGGAAGTATTGCGCCAGCCTCTGGAAGACGGTACCGTAACCATTTCACGGGTAAACGGAAACTATACGTATCCTTGCACGGTTATGTTTGTTGCTGCGATGAATCCATGTCCATGCGGCTATTTTGGGCATACCGGTCACCCTTGCACTTGCACCGCGTCCATGGTGAACAAATATCTTTCCCGTGTTTCCGGCCCTCTGTTAGACAGATTGGATTTGCATATTGAAGTTCCTGCAGTCCATTTTGACGAGCTTTCTTCCAAAGCATCGGCAGAATCCTCCGAGACCATAAAAAAACGTGTGGATGCTGCCAGAGCAATTCAAAATGAACGATTGAAAGGAACAGCAATTACCTGCAATGCTAAAATGACGCCTACACTGTTACAGAAACATTGTCAACTGGACCAAAGTGCCAATCGTTTGCTAAAAGCCGCTTTTGAAAAATTAGGACTTTCCGCACGCGCCTACGACAGAGTGCTAAAAGTAGCACGAACCATTGCAGATTTAGACCATAGCGCGCAAATACACGCACAGCATATTGCGGAAGCAATACAGTACCGCAGTCTTGACCGCAAATATTGGAATAAAGAGTTATAAAAAGTACTGCAATATGTAAATATTTCCAGTAGATAGATTTGTGATAAAATTTCACGCACGATGTTTTCTGTCGTATAAATCCGTTAAAATATACCGTGCAAATATTCCAAATAATGGCGTATTAACGAAAAAATAGATTTACTGCCAATACGGACATAATATATCCTGTTGTGTCTGCCATCAGCGCTGCGGGAATTGCATGGCGTGTCTTTTGATGCCCACCGAACCAAAGTACACAGCAATGGCATAAAATGTGGTTTCCGTAGAACCCATCATGACAGAAGCAACACGTCCGATAAATCCATCTGCGCCGTAATTTTGGAAGATTTCTGTTAAAACCGCAGTGGAACCGCTGCCGGAAATTGGGCGAAGCAAGGCAAGCGGAAGTACCTGTGCCGGGAAACCTAAAAATCGGCAACCGGTGCAATCCAGTTGGTGAATAATTCTAACGCCCCGGAAGCACTCAGCATAGTAACTGCCATAATCAAGCCTACCAAGGAAGGCAAAATAGAGATGGAAGATTGGAACCCTTCCTTCGCACCTGCAATAAACGTATCAAATAGAGGGACACGTTTGAAAAGACCAAATACAATAATGATACAGATTACAACAGGAATAATGTAAACACTGAAACTTTCCATATGGATCACTCCTTTAACGTAATCTGTGTTCTTTTTTTGCGTCCTTGTAGCAACTTTGCCACAATTACTCCCACAATTAACGATACTACGGAAGCAAGCCATACAGCGGGCAGTATATCAAACGGAAACTGCGCGCCGTATTGCGCTCGCAAAGCCCCCATAAATGTAGGAATCAATTGTATGGATGCAGTATTAATCACTACAAACATAACCATACTGTTATTGGCAACCGAAGGATTGGGATTTTCTTTCTGCATTTCCTTCATAGCGGCAATGCCAAGCGGAGTTGCCGCATTACCTAAACCTAAAAAATTGGCTGCCATATTCATGGAAATTGCTTTTAACGCACTGCTGCCTGCCCGGTAATCGGGAAACAGACGTTTTAACAGCGGATTGAATACTTTACATAATACAGCAGTTAGTCCGCCGGCATCTGCAATTTTCATAAATCCTGTCCATGCACACATCATACCTAATGTACCTATTACCAATTCCACTGCACTGCCTGCGCCTTTCATTACTGCTTCTGAAAGCTGCGGCATTCTGCCTGTGAAAATGGCGCACACAAAACTGATTAAAATCATAACTGCCCATATTACATTTAACATGCTTTACACCTCTGCAATAAGTATGTACAATTGGACTAGTTTATGAATTTTTTTTGAAAATTCTGTTCGACACAGAAATTTAAATCTATTGACATTTATGGTAAAAAAAAGGTATGATATTGACATAAACAAAGTAATTGTAGTAAAAAAGAAAAACAAAATCTAAAAAAAGGAGCAATTTTTATGAAATCTACAGGTATTGTAAGAAAAGTTGATGAATTGGGAAGAATTGTACTTCCAAAAGAACTAAGACAAACACTGAATATTAACGAGAGGGATCCAATTGAGATTTTTGTGGACAACTCCTCTATCATATTGCAAAAATATGAACCAGCATGCATGTTTTGCAATAACACAAACGATATGGTGCAATATATGGGCCGCAACATTTGTAAAGAATGTTTAAAAGCAATTGAAGCGGAAGCCGATAAAAAAATAATAAATCCAAATAAAAAAACGCAGCTGTTTTAAGAGAGGCAGCTGCGTTTTTTTATTTATTTATAAAATGCGAGCATCGTTTACAACAATTTGAAAGGTTAAACCTAAAAAAATCTGCGGCTTTTCGGCAAAGTACCATACGTGTTAGAAATATTTCAAAATATTCTATCACAGGACAAATGGTGGTATCAATGGTTAATTTCAGTAATGCCACCTTTTGTTTCTTTGTTTACTTCTATGCTGGAATGTTCTACTGCGTAATTTACTCTGTCATGAATATCTATGGCTACAGTTTCTTTGTTTCGCACTCTTGTACGGCGAACATCGCTTTTATCAGCCAAAATCAACGCTGCTGCAATTGGATTGACTGCTGTTGCAGTTCCCTCATCATGATTACCGATTGCAGCAATAATTTGACTGATTTCACTTGGTGGCATTCCCATTCTTGTCAAAATTTGAAATGCCATAATCGCACCTGACTGCGCGTGGTCTACACGATTGACCACATTGCCGATGTCATGCATATAGCCTGCAATCGCTGCAAGCTCGCACGTACGCTCATCGTATCCCAAATCTTCTAAAATACGGCGTGCATACACAGCGCTTCTCTTTAAATGGGCAAACCCGTGTTCCGTATAATTCATAACGCCCAGGTATTCATTGCCTTTTGTGATATACTCATTGATTTCTTCGTTGTTTTCAATGTCTTCAAATGTGACTTGTTTTTTGATTGTTGTTTTCCACGTGACCTATCTCCTATCAAGGTTCCATAATCATATCATACATAGCCTGCAGACATATTTCTCCATGTTTCATAAAACGTTTGATGTCAATATGCTCGTTGGCGTCATGCATGTTGCGGTTTGGCTCATCTTCAAACAACGGACCGAATGCAACACAGCGTCCCTGGACTGTACGTGCATACGTACCTCCCCCTGTCGCATAAAAGATTCGCCTCTTTTTTCCCGTTGTTGTTTGATATGCCTGCTTTAATAACGAAATGAACGGAGCATGTTCTTCCATATATAACGGTAAATTTAAATGGTGCAAATGGAAAGATAAATGATATTTTGATGCTTTGGATTGGATATGCTCCATGATGCCATTTCCATCTGACGTAACAGGATAACGAATATCAATACTGACCACCGCTTTTTGCTGAAAAATTTCAACTTTTCCCACATTGCAGGTGAGCGCACCGGAAGGTCCATCTGTTTGTGCAATACCAAGCAACTCACCATTGCATTTGTGTGAATCTGCTCATGGATAAATGTGAGTATATCTCCCAATTGCTCCGGAGTGAATACTTGAAATAACAGAGCTGTCAAATGTGTTACTGCATTGAATCCTTCTTCCGGCTGCATTGCATGGGAAGCTTTTCCTGTGAATGTATCACAACGCCGCCTTCATTTTCTGTAAAAGTAAATTGACCCTTTACATGTTCACAAGCTTGTTTCAATAATGCTATTTCTTGCTTGGTACAGCAAATATCAGCTTGTGCACTGCTTGGTACTGCATTTATCACGGTACCGCCCTGAAATTGTCTTACAATTTTTGCATTGTTTTCTGCTGCATGTAACGAAAACTGTAAAATTCCCTTTTCTCTGTTGCAAATACCATAATCGGAATCAGGGGTAAAGGCTTTATCCGGCAATGGCTCATGACGGAAATAGACACGTAAATCATCCATTCCCACCTCTTCTCCTGCACCAAAAATCACTCTGAGTCGGCGTTTTGGAATAACATCTGCATCTTTTAATGCCTTTAGACAGTAAAGCGCCATCAGGGCAGCACCTTTGTCGTCCAGCACACCTCTTCCAAATAATAAATCTCCTTTTTTTGTGTCAAAGTGAACGGATCACTATCCCAGCCATCCCCTGCCGGAACCACATCTACATGTGCCAATACCGCAGACATATGTTCTCCTATACCAAATTCGGCATGACCGGCATAATTATCTACATTCGCCACCTCAAAACCCATTTCCTCTGCTCGTTTTAATATCCAATTCAATGCCTTGGCCGACTGTTCTCCAAACGGATATTCCCCTGTTGCTGTTGTACACACAGATGGAATAGAAACCAACTTTGCCAAATCATCTATAAATGCATTTTCATATTGATAAATGCGAGAACCAAAATGCATGGACACCGCCCCTTTCTGTGAAAATTATAACATAAAAGAAATTGTGAAACAATTTCTAACCTATAAATGTTAAAACGTTCTTGTTAACAGTCAAAACTTTAGTTTTGTTACTGTTACAAGGTTGTTATAAGCATTAAAAAAAATTGCTTTGCAATTTTTTAGCCATAAACGCTAAAACGTTCTTGCTAACAGTCAAAACTTTAGTTTTGTTACTGTTACAAAGGTTGTTATAACATAAAAAAAATTGCGAAACAATTTCTAACCTATAAACGTTAAAATATTCAGTCAAGAGTCAAAATGAAACATTTTAACCCTGTTATGAAGTTGTTATACCATAATTTATAACATTCATACATAAAAGATGACATTTTATCCATATGCCTTTCATACAACACCATATAAAATATAAAAAGGAGTTTTCTTTGCAACAAGAAAACTCCTTTTACCTTTATACACAATTACAAAATTTCATATTATGAATCATATCCATTTGGATTCATCGTTTGCCAACGCCACGTATCTGCACACATATCATTTATATTTTTTTGTTGCATGCCAATTTAGTTCCTTCGCTGCTTTTTTTCAGGGTCAGCATAGCATACCGGAATATCACCCGGCCTTCGTGCAACGACTTCGTAAGGAATCTTCTTACCTACTGCTTTTTCAAAAGCATGCAACATTTCCAATACAGAGTATCCTTGGCCGGTTCCTAAGTTATAAATTTGCAAACCACATGGTGTCTCAAATTTTTTCAGTGCAGCAACGTGACCTTTTGCTAAGTCGACTACATGAATAAAGTCACGCACTCCTGTGCCATCTTTAGTGTCATAATCACCGCCGAATACATTTAATTTTTTTCTAATTTTCCAATGGCAACTTGAGAGATATACGGCATCAAAATTGTTTGGAATTCCATTTGGGTCTTCACCAATACGACCGCTTTCATGTGCGCCTACCGGATTAAAATAGCGTAAAATCACAGGATTAAATGCGGTATCTGCTTTTTTGCAGCATCTTTTTAAAATTTGTTCCAGCATTAGTTTTGTGGTGCCGTATGGGTTGGTAGTAGACAAAGGAAAATCCTCTGTAATCGGCATTTTGGATGGATTTCCATACACGGTTGCGGAAGAACTAAACACAAAATTCTTTACACCAAATTCGTTCATAACATCCAGCAAAACCAAAGTAGAAATAAGATTATTATTATAATACTTCAACGGCACCCGCACAGATTCACCAACTGCTTTTAGTCCTGCAAAGTGAATCACAGCGTCAATGTGTTCTTTCGCAAAAATCCTCTTAATGTTTCTTCATCGCGTACATCAGCTTCATAAAATGAAATTGATTGATTGGCAAGCTCTTCAATACGATGAATTGCTTCAGGTTTACTGTTATCAAAATTATCTACTACAACAACTTCATAACCTGTCTGTAACAATTCTACACAGGTATGGCTACCAATATAACCTGCACCACCTGTAACCAAAATTTTCATATATGCAACCTCTTTTAAATTTCATATTTACTGTAATTTTCATTTTTATTTTATCATAATCAACAAATAATGTCGACTGCAAAAAAAAATAAGGCTACACTCCATAAGTTTTGTGTAAAACACTCAAATAATTTTCTATAAAATGTATAAACACACAAAATTATTACGTTTATATGAACTTTATTTTAGAAATACCCTATTTTTATAGAATAATAACAAGCTAAAATTACCATGAAAATTTGTACTGTATGAAGGATAATTTTCTTTATTCTGCAAATAATTTGTTTATTACAAAATTTTAAGGAGATTTTTATGGTACAAACCGCACGATTATTTTTAGCCGGAAGTTCCATTTATCCTGCATTAGAACTATTGTACCGCAAAAAGACACATGTATCCATGGCGGTAGCAGGAGGAACCAGCCTATGTTTTATCAATAAAGTATGCAATGGTCTTTTAAAACAAAAAAGTTTACCGGTAAAATGCGTTGCAGGCTCTTTTATTATTACAGGTGTAGAACTTGCCACAGGTTTGGTGGTCAATGTGATGATGAAGAAAAAAAGTTTGGGACTATTCAATTTGCCTTTCAATATCAAAGGACAAGTATGTCTTCCATTTACAGTCATCTGGGGATTGATTACCATACCTGCTCTTATGATATGCAAACTCCTGAAATGTAAATAAAGCACGTGAGAGCTGATTGATTTGCTTCTCACGTGCTTTATTATTTATGATGTTTCTTTTTTGATGCGGATGTTCTTCTTTTTTCAATTTCGTGCATCAATTCACGCTGTTCCAGTTTTTGCTTCTTTTTACGAGCCAACATCACCATGCAGAAATCAAATGCAGAACCCAGCACTACGCCTACAGCCACACCAATTGCCAAACCGATTGGCAAATTCTGAAAGCCATAGTAACCAATCAAACCGCCTGCAATTGCTCCCAAAGCAACACCAATAGAAGCACCCGATAGAATTGTACTACGTTTTTTGCGTCCATTTATATTACCCCTTACAAACTTAGTTTTGATTTATTTATAGTAACACTATACTCGATGTTTGTCTATAAAACTACGTGCATTTGAAACAAATTTACATATGTTTTCTATTTCAAACTATCTGATGCGAAGATTTTTATTTCGCGATTTTCTTGTTTACCCATAACAAATTTTCACCTGCTATTTCACATAGTACCTATTGTTATGAAAAAATAAAAAGCAGTTGACAATAAAAAAATAAAATGCTAGAATAGTTAGGTAGCTAAGTATATGGAGGTTCTTGAATGTCAAATATATCGAAAAAAATGATGATGCCTCAAAATAAGAGGGAAGATCTTATATTTACCGTATTGAATGTAGTATTCATGTGTACATGTATGCTTATATTTAACATGTTCCTTAGTATGGGGATATCATGGGATGCGGTAAAAACAAGCCTGGCTTTTTGGAGCCATTAACCTTAGTTGTTGTTTTTGTCTTGAATATTTCGTTGGTTGTCCCTTTGTGAAAATGCTGATGAAAAAAATAGGCAGACCTTGGATGAAACCTTGGATGTTTACAGTATTGTTCCAACTTTTCACAGTATCACTTATGGTAATTTTAGAATCCTTTTATGGCGCATTGCTTACAGTAGGATTTAGCAGTGAAATTTGGACCACTTGGATTCATCACATTCCTATTAACTGGTGTATAGCCTTACCATTAATGATTTTGGTCTGTAACCCTTTGATGCGCCTTTTATTCAGATGGCTGTTTCCGGTAGGGAAAATTCTTGATTAAAATAATTACAAAATGGGTGAAATAATTTATTTTACAAGCACTATGTACAGTGCTGAATAATCTTAGAGCTAAAAAAAAGTCCGTTTGAAACGGACTTTTTTTATAGGCAAAAATTAAAAATATTCTTTTTTCCAAAAAAGATAAAATCATCTATTCTTTCAGTTCATTGTTATTTTCTTATATATAGCAATAAAATACAACTCTTTCAATATATCAATTAAGATATATCTAAAATGAGGCTTCTTCCTCTAAATTTTTTAACATTTGATTTAAGACCTTTAGAAAAACATTTAAATCATCTTGAGAAATTCCACGCATCAATGTTTCTTCTAAATGGACAACATCCTTAGCAATCTGCTCTTTTAGCCCTGCACCCTTTTCTGTTATAACAATCCTTTTTTAACCTGGCATCGTAAGGAGTACTTTCTCTGCGTATAACACCGTTTTCTCCATTAATTTTAAAATGCCTGTGGCTGTTGACGGGCGCAAGTTAAATTCTGATTCAATATCTTTTTTGAAATACATCCCCATTATTAGATAAAATAAAATGTAAAACCCTTCCTTGTGTACCGCTCATATTTGTGGAAGAACAAGATATTGCTATATTCCTGTATATTTGATTTGAAAGCTTACCGATAACTCTTCCTATCAGGACTTGATTTTCCATATTATCACACCCCATTATTGCTAAGCATTATAAAAATAAAACAATAGATTCCGTCAACCATTCTCTTAAAACAACAAGAAAAATCATGTTTCAACTGTATCAGTATATATAGAATATATTATATTTTTTGGAATGCAAAATCGAATAAATGTGCGGTCATCTTCGTGTATCAGTTGAAATTCATAACGATATCTGCCATAATCCCAAGTTTCATCATAGCTCGGCATTAATGTAAAATCCGCAGTAATATTACCGTTGGTTTGAGCCTCTATAACCAAATCTTTATAAGTAAAATTGTAAGGAAGTCCATAGGAAGAATGACGTATCCCCCTCTCTCTTTATCATAATACTGATTATAATAAAACGAATCTACGCCGAAAAATTCATGCGCAATTTGTTGAACATGTTCCATAGAAAGATACTTGCATTCGAGCGTATATTCCGTACCGTCTCCTGCTGCATATGGTTGATTGATTTCTTCTCTATATAAACTTGGAGGATACGGATTTCCTTCTTGTTGAGAATTTGTAATGGAAAAAATAAATCTCCAAATAGACTCCATAGACATACGAGAACCATCTTTGATAGGTTCTTCACTTAATGTTGCATTGATTAGAATAGCTATAACAGAAGGCAATTGATTTTTTCGCAATTTCTAACTCTTCTGCTGAAAAAGTTTCCGCAGCAGAACTGATTTCTAAAGAAACTTCCAGCTGGGATACCTCTGATTGAGATACTTCTGATTGAGAATGACTTCCAGCTGGAATACAGCCTGTTAGACTAAACGTAAATATCACACCTGTGATAACCATTGTTAATACTTTTCCTAATGTTTTTATCATAAATATTCTCCTATCATCAAACGATAATCCTTTGTAGACAGTTGTGTGATATAAAATCATCCATATACTACTATTTTAAAGGTTTCTAAATAAAAATCAAATATAAGTAATTATCATTCGCAAACCTTACGGATTTCCTATAATAAAATGGATAAAAACGGTTTTCCATTATACTCCTACTAGGGATATATAAATTTACTGAAGTCTTTTTCTTATGTAAATTTTATAGACTAACTGTTTTGTTTATATGGGGATAAATCACCAATATAAGACTATTCTTTATTTTCAAACCCATGGTCATTTATGTAATATAAATATATTAAACTGCACAATACACCAATAAGACCATAGACAGCATCCACAATATCTATTGTGTTCAGCAGTCGAACTATCGTTTCATAAATAAAGTTTCCTGCAACAATGATTATACCAATCAAAAAAAACAGAATGGATACCGTTTTCCATATATAAACGACATATAGCCAAACGATATACACAAAATGAAATTTATTACAACAATATCGTTATTCAATGTGTGTGCTCCTTTTATAAGAGCTAAAACGATACAAAATGCAAAATGGTAGCAACGCTTATTGTTGTAATTTTTTGGATTCTTCAAGCTTTGCATTGTTCGTAACCTCTTTAACATATAAATCTGTATTACTTTTTTTATTGTTTTCATTTATGTTACAGAAATTCCAGGCAACGACGATAAAAGTATAAATCAGAATTGAGATAATACGTAGTGACTGGAAATCAAAAATTTTTAGATAAGATTTATATGCACATGATACGCAATAAAAATTATCATAATCTCGTGTTGCATTTTTCATCGCCATATGGAATTTTTATACCCGTAAAATTGAATATAGTATAACAAAACCGCGTAACCAAGCCATATGACCTAGTTACGCGGTTTTTTCTATGGTGCGAAGGATGGGACTTGAACCCACATGTTATTGCTAACACTAGAACCTGAATCTAGCGCGTCTGCCAATTCCGCCACCCTCGCATATTCCTGTGTCATTTTAGCATATTCCTATTTTGCTGTCAATGATATTCAAACAAAAATTAATATAGTTTTAAAAACTATATTTACAAATTATTAATAATATATTATCAGTTTATACATTTTACATCTTATACTTTTAATGATATAATATGGCCTATAAAAATGAAATACTCGAATGGAGAAACGATATATGAACGATTTTATCATTATGACAGACTCTTGCTGTGATTTGCCGGCACAATTAGCCGATAAGTTAGAATTAACTGTTCTGCCTCTTTCATTTACAATTAACGGAAAAGAACACTATAATTATTTGGACGGTCGGGATATTTCATCTTCTCATTTCTATCGTCTGCTTCGCGAAGGAACGCAATGCACCACTTCTGCGGCAAACACGAATGCGTTTCTCTCTGCCATGGAGCCGGTTCTGAAAAAAGGTAAAAGATATTTTATGTATCTGTTTTTCTTCTGCTCTCAGTACCACCTGTGCTTCTGCACAAATGGCCAAAAAAGAATTGGTTCTCAAATATCCCAATAACAAAATTTATATTGTAGATAGCCTGAGCGCCTCTTTAGGTCAGGGAATGTTAACCTATTATGCTGTACAACAAAAACAAAACGGAAAAACAATAGAACAAGTATATCAATGGATGGAACAAAATAAGCTTCATCTTTGCCATTGGTTTACCGTAGATGATTTGAATCATCTAAAACGTGGTGGCCGTATTTCTCCCCGCAGTCGCATTTGTTGGCTCTCTTTTAGGTATGAAACCAATCTTACATGTAGACGATACAGGCCATTTAGTCAATGTTGGCAAAATAAAAAGGTCGAAGAGCTTCTTTATCTCAATTGGTAGAAAAATTAGAACAAACTGCGGTACATATCGCGGAGCAAACCATTTTTATCAGTCATGGGGATTGTCCGGAAGATGCAGAATTGCTGGCAAATATGATTCGGAAACAACTCCCTGTAAAAAAGACATTATCATAAACCCAATTGGTCCCGTTATTGGCTCTCACTCCGGTCCCGGTACACTTGCTGTATTTTTCTTTGGAACAAAACGATAAATAAAACAGCCACACTATGATAGTGTGGCTGTTTTTATGTTCTTGGAATGTCAGAAGTGCCTTTCTCTCTTAAATAAGTCGCTTCTAAATCCGCCAAATGCAGTTTCACTGCAATCGGATATTTATCATATGCCAAACTGATAGCAAAGTTACCGGCACGAGCTGCATCATCAAAGCCGCCCATATGCCAGCGAATGGCAACCGCTTCTGAAGTTTTTAAGCGCAGGAAGCGTTCAATCATAAAAACAGATTTCTCGCCATGTCCGTAGGGAAAACTATCTTCTACCGTAAAATAAGGCTGCTTTTTCCCATTGACCAGTCTGTTCATTTTGACGTTTCGAGTGGATTCTTTGTAGAATTGAGTTTTGCAAATATCATGCAGTAACCCGCATATGGCAAAAGCTTTCTTCACTGTCCCCTTCTTCAAAGTAACGTTCTCTCAGTACACGGTACACATTAATGCTGTGCTTTAATAAACCACCTTTACAAGCACAATGAAACCGCGTACTTGCAGGTGCTGTGAAAAAATCTGTTTTTTTCATCCATTCCAGTAACTCTGTGCTGCCCTGTCTTGTAATGTACGTTGTAAAAATTTCTTCAAATTGTTCTTGGTCTGTCATCGCAATACTCCTTTATAACATTACAGGCCGTTCAATTGACCACGAAATTTCCGTTTAATCATTCCTTCTGTAATTGGGGTGCAACACATCATTACACTGATGCTGGCAACCACAAATATTACAGAACGTACTTCATGAGAAATGGGGATGATAAAATTACATAATACAATCAAACCGGCTAAACATACGCCAAATATCATCCATATTACAGCAAAGATGCGCTGTGCATAATTCCATGTTTCCTCTGTCTTTAAAGAAAGATTTGTGCGGTATCCTTTTGTTTTATTACGTTCTTTTACCGGAGCAATTGTGAAGTATAAACCTAATAATAAAAATGCAGAAGGTATTAATAAATCAATGATCCACAAAATAATCTCCACGGCCGTTCCCTCTTTTCGACCAATTTTTTCTTTAGTATAACACAAAAGCATTCAAAAATGATAGTAGGACGAAACCTCTTTTTATATTTAAAATAGATACATCAAATAAAAAGTATATCCTATTCCAATGCAAAATCTATGTTTATTCTTAAGATAATATCCATCATCGTTCCAATATAAGTTTCCTTGTTAACACTCTGTATTTTTCTAGTTCAGCAGCGGAGTTCCAAATGCATTTTAACAAAATCAGTATGAATAAAATCGTTCTACGGCTATTTCTTACATCTAAACACAAAAAAAGACCGAGGAAACAGGACATTTTGCTATTTCCTTGGTCTTATATTTTTTGTAGGACAAAATGTATCTCAATCCATACCTAAACTGCTCAGATACCGGATATCAGGAAATACCTGTGCTTCCAAAACCGCCTGTACCGCGGTCTGTGTCAGACAATTCCTCCGCCTCTTCAAAAGTAGACATTACCACAGGTGCAATCACCATTTGGGCAATACGGTCTCCGGGATTTACAATAAAAGCTTTATCAGAACTATTTTTCAACCCAACCATCATTTCTCCGCGATAATCGGCGTCTACCACGCCTACACAATTGGCAGGTGTAATATTATGTTTTACCCCCAAACCGCTTCTTCCATATACAAAAGCAGCATAGCCCGACGGGACTTCTATGGCAAGACCGGTGCCAATCATCACCGTATGATTTGGCTCAATGGTTACAGGCTCCGTCAAACAAGCACAAAGGTCGGCTCCCGCTGAATCAGATGTTGCTCTATGAGGCAAAATTGCCTGCTCACGTAATTTTTTACTTTAATATTCACAATAAAACTCCTTATTCAGAGTCTTTTTCTTCTGCGTTTGCTTTTGCTGCAAGCGCCTGCGCTTTTGCTGCGGTCTTTCCAATACGTAGTGGTCAACCAGTCTTGTAACCATGCTGCCTACACCGTTACCGGCCATTACAACCAACATAATCCATAAACCGGACAATGTCCATTGTTTTCCGGACATCATAAACCAGTATAAATTCGCAATACTATGCTCAAAACCGCTTTGAATAAACAAAGGTACACAGAAGAAAATACCCAAGTAACCCATAATATTAATGCCGCCTTGCTTTTTCCCCTTCTAAAAAACAAGCAACTGCAATATACATTAGAATACCACAATAAATACCTAAAAGAAAGAGGCTTAATAAATTATCGCCTTCTCTGGAAGCGGCTGAAGAGGAAGCAGCTTCGATTAATTTATTTGCATGCCTTGTTTGCTGCAAAATAGAGACTGAAATTAACATACCTACAAAGTTTCCTACCAGTCCCAATGCAACATAACGTAAATAGGCTCCGGTACGTTCTGTTGCCAGATAACCGATTCTTCCGGTGTATAGATTTAAATCAAATTCGCTCACGATAAATAAGCCAAAACAGAACAAAAAAGGACGCAACAATTTTATTGTCCATCATCAAGTATACCGTTGCTCCAAAACTGATAATAAATCCAGCAGCAATTCCTCTGCCAAATTCATTTGCAATTTTTCTTGCTAAATTCATACATTTCACCTAGATTCTTTCTTGAATTTTTGCTTTGGACGACAAAATTTGCCGTTTATCAATTGTACCGCAACAAATAGATAAAATAAAAAAGTGACTTTTGTTTTTCAAAAGCCACTGATATGGCTCTGTCTTTTTTTGCTGCGCGTTTACGCTTTTTAAAAGTGAAACGTGTTTACATACTCTTCAAAGACAGAGTTGTTTCGGTCCAAATTGCATGTGCAAATTTTATCACGAAAATTCTATAATTGCAATAGGAATGGTAATAAAAATTTGTATATAATTTTAACCAAAACTGTTTAATTTTTGATATTTTTGCACAAACCATTCATTAAAATGCTAAAAATATAGAAAATTTAAATTTTTATTTTATATACTTTTTTAGTCTAGCTTTTATGATAAAACAAGGGCAATCCTCAGAAAAATCATGAGGGTTATTCCGCCCTATTTTTCATAACAGCAATGAGCAATTCCCGTAGCACTTTACATGCCATTGCTGTAGAACTACCGCTTTGGTCATACACGGGACTGAGTTCATTTACATCAAAACCAACGATATTTAAATGGGACACCTGAATCATCGCTTCCAGAAGTTCCTGAAATGAAACACCTCCCGCTTCAGGCGTACCTGTACCCGGAAAGACGGATGGATCAATACATCAAGGTCCAGTGTAAAATAAACAGGTTTTTCCTTTAACTGATCCACAATTTCTTTCAGACCATGAAAATTAAATTTATTGGTAAATACGTGGTCTTTTGCCCAAACAAATTCAGAACGGTCTCCGGAACGAATACCGAATTGAAAGATTTTTCCGTCACCAACCAAATCCCACACACGGTGCAGTACTGTAGCATGAGAGAAAAACGTTCCTCAAATAATCCTCACGTAAATCGGCATGCGCATCAAAGTGAATAATATGGACATCAGGGTATTGCTTTACTACCGCACGCATTGCTCCCAGTGTAACAAGATGTTCACCGCCAATCATACAAGGAATTTTACCGTCTTTTAAAATCTCAGCGGTATGTTCTTCAATTTGGTCAAGGACACGTTGCGTATTACCAAAAGGCAATTCCAAATCACCGGAATCAAAAACAGCAAAATCTTCTAAATCTCCATCCTGATACGGACTGTAAGTTTCAATGCCGAATGATTCACTTCGCATTGCTTTGCTGGCAAAAAGCGAGTTCCCGGACGGAAAGACGTTGTGGAATCAAACGGAGCACCAAACAATACGATTTTGGATTCTTCATAAGAATTGTCACAGCCAATGAAGGTTTCTATATTCGGTTTCATAGGTCACGCTCCAATAATTCATTGATATAGGTGGGCAGTGCAAAACAGCCGCGATGTAAATCCGTATTATAATAGCGGGTATAAATACCAAGTTGGTTCCATGCATCTGCCTTTAAGTCTGCTACCGGGTCATATTTTTTGGACGCAAAACCAAACAGCCAATGACCGGATGGATAGGTCGGAATATGCGCTTGGTATACCTTACAAATCGGAAACAGATTTACAATACGGCAATGCGCACGCCGCATGGACTGAGCAAAAGAAGTGTAATATGCGTTTTCATGCTGATTGACCAAAATACCGTCTTCCGTCAGTGCTTTAAAACAGTTTCCGTAAAACTCCTTGGTAAATAATCCTTCCCCCGGACCGAATGGGTCTGTGGAATCTACGATGATTAAATCATATTCATTTTCTTTGGAGCGAATATATCGCAACCCATCTTCAAAATAGAGGTGAACCCTTGGGTCATTCAGCTTACAGGCTGTCTGCGGTAAAAATTCTTTACATACGTCAACGACCATTTTATCAATTTCCACCATATCAATGTGTTCAATGAATGGATAGCGAGTCAATTCACGTACAGTACCGCCGTCACCCGCACCAATTACCAATACTCTTTTTATATTAAGATTGGTAGCCATGGCCACATGAACAATCATTTCATGGTAAATAAATTCGTCTTTTTCTGTCACCATCATATAGCCGTCCAAAGTAAAAAAACGGCCGAATTCTTCTGATTCCAAAATATCTATTTTTTGAAAAGGGCTTTGCACAGAATATAATTGTCTCAGCACTTTAATTGAAAATTTTGCTTCTTTGGAATGTTCCTCCGTATACCACAAATCCAAACCTTTTGCTTCCACTAGTTTTCACCTACCACGTTAATGTTTTCTATATGGATATCTTCCGTACCTGTTAAAAAACATCCTTTTTTCTTTCGCATATGCAATATAATCCAGAATCTCCTGTGTAATGCGCTCTCCCGGAGCCAAAATTGGAATACCAGGAGGATAACACATAACAAACTCGCTGCAAATTTGTCCTGCACTTTGCTCAATTGGCATGGCGCGCTTGGCTGCATAAAAAATGCCTCTTGAGGTGTCATAACAACTTCGGATTGATATATTCATGGTCATACATCCCCGCTTTATCCTTTTTGATAAATACGCTTAATTTCCGCCATAGCAGAGATAAGACGTTCCATTACAAACATGTTATCTCCTACAGAAATAATAGCGAGTATGTTGCCAATATCTCCAAATTCAATTTGAATATCATATTCATCCCGTAACAGGTCATACACTTCAATCCCTGCAAGACCAATATCTCTTGTGTGGACCGAAAGTTTTGTTGTATCAAAATCAAAAATAGCATCGCCGTCAATTAATTCGGATGAAAAGGCATAAAATCCACCCAGTTTATTGATTTCTTCCCGTGCATATTGCGCCAATTCTTTTACCCTTGCAAAGATTTCTTTGCCATGCAGCGCTAAATTACGCCTGGACAAATCCAATGAAGACAGCAGCAAATAAGAACCGCTTGTGGTCTGCGTTAAGTTAATAATTTGGCGTATATACCCTTGATGCAAGTCAGGATGATTGCTGAGTAAAACGAACTCTGCGTCAAAGAACCTCCTGTTTTATGCATGCTGACAGCTGCCATATCTGCACCGGCCGCCATAGCAGATATGGAAGATTTTCGCCAAAATAAAAGTGGGTACCGTGAGCTTCGTCCACCAATACTTTCATTCCATGCTGATGAGCCAGCTTCGTAATGGTTCTCAAGTCGGAACAAATACCATAGTAAGTGGGATTGTTAACCAACACTGCCTTCGCATCCGGATTCTGCTCAATGGCTTTTTTCACATCTGCCACAGACATTCCCAGCGGAATACCCAACTGTTTATTGATACTTGATTGACATAAACAGGAACCGCACCGCTTATAATCAGTGCATTAATGGCACTGCGATGTACATTGCGCGGCATGATAATTTTATCCCCGCGTTTACATACACTCATAATCATACTTTGTACGGCGGAAGTAGTACCGTTAACCATAAAAAAAAGGCATGCTGCGCGTCAAAAGCACGAGCTGCCAATTCTTCTGCTTCTTTAATTACGGAAACCGGATGACACAAATTATCTAACGGTTTCATAGAATTTACGTCTACCGTTAAACATTTCTCACCCAAAAATTTTGTCAATTCCGGATTTCCTTTTCCTCTTTTTGTGTCCCGGTACGTCAAACGGAACAATGCGCATAGATTTATAGCGCTCTAATGCCTCAAAAAATAGGGGCTCTGCTTTGGTCTGATAAGTTCATAGCACAATCCTCCTACTTGTACACATTGGTTCCACTGAATATCTCAATCATCTCTCTGCGCAGGCGGTCAGTAATTGCCAAACGTTCTTTTGGAGATAATTCGTAAACATCTGTATTAAACAGATAATTCTGCAATTCTATTTCTTTTATCAACAGTTTTGTATGAAACAAATTCGCCTGATATACATTAATATCAATTGCGTCATACTTTTTGCAGCGTTTCCGTGGCGATATAATCTTGAATGGAAGTAATATCATGGTCAATAAATAATTTATTTCCATGATTATCACGTGTAAATCCACGCACGCGGTAATCGGCAGTAATGATATCGGAATCAAAACTGCCAATTAAATAGTCCAATGCATTTAGCGGAGAAATTTCCCCGCAAGTTGCAACATCAATATCCACACGAAATGTAGAAATAGAGTTATCCGGATGATATTCCGGATACGTATGCACCTGTAACATGACTTTTGTCAAGGTGTGCCAAAACAGTATCACGTGAAGCAAGGTGCCCATGGTTGCAAGACTTGTCCATCATCTCTTCGGGCATATCGTTTTCACTGATTAAAAGTGTTACGCTGGCACCCTGCGGCTCATAATCCTGCTTGGCGATATTGAGCACATGCGCGCCGATAATCTCAGTAACATCACACAAAAGTCTGGTTAATCTTTCAGAATTGTATTGCTCATCAATGTAAGCAACATAATCTTTTTGGGCTCGCTCACTTTTGGCATAGCAAACATCATAGATGTTAAAGCTAAGTGTTTTGGTGAGGTTGTTAAAGCCGTATAAAGTCAGCTTATTTTCCAACCCAAACATCACTACCTTTCAATGAAATACCTCAACCATGATAATATATGAAAATAATAAAAAAGTCAATATACATAGGAAGATTCTCTATTAATACGGTTATTTTAACATATTTTTTAATTTAACTGATGTTTTCTTTTTGAAATCTTTTATTTTCTCGTGATTTCATTTATTTTTAAAGATAAGTTTTGATATTTATCCATCACTGCCTGCGATAAACAGATACCTTTAAATAAGTTAACATTTACATCAATTTATGAATAAAAAATTAAAATAAGGAACAGTATTTTTGCTTTTAGAGTAACTATGTTATATGTTTCAAATACTTCCCTTACCTGTTTGAGGTTACCGCCTGCAATCAAACATGAGAAAGAAATGATAAACAATATATTTTGTTTTCATAAGCCTTGTACATAGTATTATTCTGTTATTTATAACAGCTGTCATAAATAACAAAAATGTTATTATTCTTAACATAAGTCAAACACAAAATATGAACTGATATAATAATACTCAGCTTTTTATATTGGAGATATAAAAAAAAAAGAACCTCTTTTTTTTATGAGCGATTCTTTCTTTATGCAATGTAACCAAGATATATTTTTTAGCTATCAGTTAAATACAACACAGTATCATCCTGTTAATATTTGTAATGCTCCCTTAATAAGGCAATCTCTTTCGCATAGCCATCCAATTCATTGGGCGTTTCAAACAAAATGGCAAGTGACATAATTTGGGATGATTGATAATTGCTATAATCGCCTCCAAGCCTATAGAACCTTCACCTATTTTTGCGTGTCTGTCTTTGTGACTGCAAAACGGATTTTACTGTCATTTAAATGAATGGCATGCAGACGTTCCAATCCAACAATACGGTCAAACTCCTCAAGAACACCATCTAAGTTATTGACAATATCATAACCCGCATCATACACATGGCAAGTGTCCAAACAAACTCCTATTTTGTCTTTCAATGTAACGCCATCAATGATTTGGCGCAATTCTTCAAAACGACTTCCCACTTCACTGCCTTTTCCTGACATCGTCTCCAACAGGACAGTTGTTTTTTGTTCGGGTTTTTTAAATGATATTCAGCACTTCAATAATTTGGCGAATGCCTTCCTCTACTCCTTGTCCTACATGGCTCCCCGGATGAAAATTATAAAACTGGTTGGGTAAGTAGTCCAAACGCATTAAATCATCCTGCATCGTTTCCAATGCAAACTCTCTGGTTCGTTCTGTTGCGGAACAAAGGATTCAATGTATACGGTGCATGGGCAACCACATGTTTGATTTCATGTTCATCCATTAATTTCAGCAGTGCATTGATATCATCTATATCTAACGCTTTTACTTTACTGCCGCGCGGATTTCTCGTAAAAAAATTGAAATGTAGTTGCATGAATGGATAATGCTTCCTTCCCCATATGCAAAAAACCTTTTGAGGAAGATAAATGACATCCTATTTGAAGCATAATTGAAATCTCCTAATATCTTATTTCTTTTTTTTGTTTTAACAACGTTTCTTTTCTAAATTCAATAAATAGCGTTTCATATCAAGTCCGCTGGCATAACCTACTAAATCTCCATTGGAACCAATGACTCTATGACAAGGAATGATAATGCCAATTGGATTACGATGATTTGCCATACCTACTGCACGGCAAGCTTTTGGATTGCCAATTGCTTTTGCCATTTGTAAGTAGCTCCATGTTTCACCGTAAGGAATGGTTTGTAATGTCTTCCATACCTTCTGTTGAAACGGAGTCCCCTTCGGCGCTAAAGGCAATTGAAAGGTCTGCCGTTCTCCCTGAAAATATTCCTTCAATTGTTGGTAAGCAGTTTGAATGAGAGACGTTTCCTTTTTTTCATATGGAATGATTTGATTGGGCTGTAGTATTCCTACTTCTGCAATTGCATCGTCTTCTTGAACGATGTATAACATACCCAAATCGGTTTGGTATTGATATTGTACTTTCATACGATCACCCTCTATGGGCATTATAGCATAAAGAAAATTGCGTTGCAATTTTCAACTGATAACCGCTAAACCATTCTTTTAACAGCAAAAATTTTGAATATGGAAAGGCGTTCCTTTCAATATTTATTTTGTTACTGGTATAAGGTTGTTGTTATAACATAAAAAATTGCAACGTAATTTCTCACTATGAATTTTTTGTAACATTCTTAAAATGTATGATCCTATGAATCTGTATTTAAGTTTCAGTTGCAGTGCCTCAAAACACTCAGCCTCATAAATTCTGTTAATTTAGTGTTACGACATTGTAATGATGTAACCGTAATATCTGAATAGAAGTTCCGTGTATATTTCAGTCATTTACACAGAAAATAAAAATGGTGATAACACACATATAAAACTTGAAAAACGAAAAAGAAATATCTATAAAAAATGATAACCATTTCTATCAGATAAGATTACAGTCTTATCATGCCTTTATAAAATTATCATCTATGAATTCTGTTTACTTTATTTTTCAAAAATAGGTATTCAGCAGGTAGAAATGTGTACCGTAACGGAAATGTTCAAATCCACAAAAATTGATTTCAAACGGAAAATAATAAAGTGGCAGATAATATTTCAAAATTGCGTGCCAATGATTCTGCTTGACCTTACACAACAATGAAAAAGACCAGGTTTGGATATATGCTATATCCAAAACTCTGCCTGACAGATTTACACTACAAAATAGGATATCACAATAAATACAAGTGAAAAACCATAAATAAAAGCCCCCCGAACACAACTTTGTGCCTCGAGGCTTTCGTCTGGAGCTACTAGCCGGACTTGAACCGGCGGCCTGCTGATTACGAATCAGCTGCTCTACCAACTGAGCCATAGTAGCATAAGAAAGAAGGTATCTACCTTCTTTTCATATTTAACTTTCTGAAATTAACATTCCCATTAATTGATAACCTTGTTCTACATATACACCAGTAGATTCTGCTGTTCTCTCATTATATGCGGTAACCCCATTTTGTTGCGGCGCATTGCTTCTATAAAAAGCAAATGGAACAGGATCAGATGTATGTGTTCTTAAATTTAATGGAGTAGGGTGATCCGGCAACACCATAATGCTAAAGTCTTCCCCCTGCTTCTTTCATAGCATTCATAATTGGAGCAATAATTTTTCGTCAATCAATTCAATGGAACGTACTTTGTTGTCAATATCATGCTGGTGACCACACTCATCAGGCGCCTCTAAATGTACGTAAACAAAATCACTTCCATTTTTCAACGCATCTATGGCTGCTTGTGCCTTACCCTCAAAATTTGTATGAACGGTACCGGTTGCACCTTCTACATCGATGCTGTTTAAACCTGCACAAATGCCAATTCCTTTGATTAAATCTACTGCTGAAACCACGCTGCCTTTTTACATGGTATTTTTTCCTCAAACGGTGTTAAATTTGGCTTTCTGCCTTCGCCCCAAAAACCATACGGAGGATACCGGAGGCAATCCGCGCCTTATACGGCTTTGATTTACCGGATGGTCTTTCAGAAACTCTCTGGAACGCTTCATCATATCCAGCAATAATTCTGAGTTTTGACCTTTAGGTAAATAATCACGAATATTCTTATCCAAAATGTCATGAGGCGGGGTTGTTTGCGCACCATCCTTTGCATCTTTCAATACCAAACAATGACGGTAGCTAATACCGGGATATAACGTTAAATATTCATTATGAAACTGTTCATTTAAATCACGAATGATTTGTGAAGATTCCTCTGTTGTAATTTCTCCCGCACTGTAATCGACCATGGTACAGTCCTCGTAGTTTTCATCATCTGACAAAGTAACTGTATTACAGCGATAAGTTACATCTGTTAAAGATAGGTCAATACCCATACTAACTGCTTCTAACGGAGAACGTCCTGTGTAATATACTTTTGGATCATATCCCATTGCAGAAAAGATTTGCAGTATCACTTCCCGGGGGCATTCCTTGCGGCACAGTTTTTGCCAGTCCACAAATACCGTTCGCTGCAATAAAATCCATATTCGGATGCTTCGCACAATCCAAAGGAGTTTTTATTCCCTAATTCTTTTACCGGCAAATCAGCCATACCATCGCCTAATATCACAATATATTTCATTTACTCTCCCCCATCCGTGTATAACTATCCTATCATATCGTATTATACGGGAATATGCGAATGTAGTCAAGTGATTTAATGTCATATCATTTGCAATTCAGACAAAAAACATGTAAAAAAAATGACTATATGGTGAATAAAAATCACATAAATTTCAAAGGAAAATTCTCACCATTCTATAATGGAAAACGAAGAAAGATTTCAGGAAGGAGGAGTAAAATGGCCAGCATAAAAATAGGCAAAAAATTACGTATGCTGAGAGAAAAATTTGGCTATACACAACAGCATATGGCCAATATTCTAAATGTTGATCGTTCTACTTACTCCTATTATGAAACTGAAAAAACTTCACCTGATATTGCAACATTAATCACGTTATCCAATGTGTTTTGCGTAGGGATTGAGGAGCTATTGGGACAAGAAAACTCAACAACTCACCAATTACATGATGCGAAGTATGCCCCTGCTGCATCAAAAAGCAAAGATATTACTTCTAATGACAGTTTTATTTATAATTTATCAGGAGATGAAAAACAATTCATTGCATTTTATCGTGCAATTTCTCCAACAACGAAAAAGTGTTGTTTTTACAACTGATGAAAGAAGACCTTACCCGCCAACGTTTTCAATTGAAAAATAAAAAGAGCTGAACATAATAATTTTATTATGTTCAGCTCTTTTTTGTCATGATAAAAACATGTTATCTAAAAAAGTAAAGAGAAAACTACTCAATCTCTATGTATGATGTTAATAGAAAGCCTTTGAACTATTACTAAATTTATGATAATATAGAATATGGAGGTGATTTTATGGATTTTGATGCATTAACCGGCGGTGTAGAACCGGGAGGATTGAGAGTAAAAATGACATACGTCTTTTAATTTTGCTATCTGCTTTCAGTATTAATGCTCCACTCTCCAAACAAGATATTGTGCAAATTATGCAGGAAAATAGCCTTGCCAATTATTTTGAAGTAATGGATTCCCTTTCAGAAATGATTCAAAAAAGGTACTATTGATACTGTATCTTTTAACCAATTAAATGAAAAAGAAGATTGTGTCATCTGTAACGATATTACACGCAACATAGCCAAACAGCTTGACAGTACCCTTCCCATATCTGTCAGAGATTGCGCAGTATCAGCTGCATTTAAATTATTGGCCAAGGCAAAACGAGAAAAAAAGAAAACCACGTTGACATTATTGAGACAAAACAAGGTTATCAGGTAGAATGCCATATTTCCGGCGGAGAAATGGATTTAATGTCTTTTAAAAATATATGTTCCGGACATATATCAGGCACGCATGGTAAAAGAAAAATTTCATGAAAATCCACAACGTATTTATAGTATTCTATTGGCCAGTGTAACAGACGATAAAGAATTACTCTCTGAATTATTTCAATAATCACTCTTAACAGAGTAAAAATATAAAGCAGATACTTTATATATAAAGTATCTGCTTTATTTATTAATCCAAGATAGCTTTTGCAATCTTTTCGCAAAGATCGTATAGCTCTTGAGCAGTTTTGCCTAATAATTTGACAGAGGTGTCTCCACTCTGAATAATGGATGCGCCACCCGTTACATTAGGAGTGTTATCAATGATTTCTCGAATTAGATCAAGATTAGAAGCTTTGTCTTGCATATTAAAGAACAATAGGTTAGCCATATGAGTATAACCTTCATATACACCAATATTGTTCATCTCGCCTTCGGAGGGATCGAACATGGTATTATCATTATAAATCAACTTACCTGCCTTTACGAACTGTGATAAGAGAATTATAATACCTGTATTCAAATGTTTCACCGTAAGCAACTCTACCACTAGTTAAAATTTCCATCAAAATTAACTTAGAAGTATCGTCCGCAAGTTCAGCATGAATTGTGCTGTCAAATCCGGAATCATAAAATGGAATGGTAGGAAGCGGACTGTATTTAAACAGTGCATTTTTACCTACTTTAATGGTGCAGTCTCTACGAGCATTGCCACCATCCATTTTGTGAAGCTTTTCATAGGATTGGGAAACGAGCTCCATACTTGCATTGTCACGGATATCAAAATTAAGTTCTTGAGTATCGCCTTTTAAGATACCAGCAGAAGCAGTTTGCATCATAACAGTCATATAATTCTTGTTAAGATGAAACGGTTTCATAACTTTAAAAGGGGAAGTGAAATAAACATCACTAACGTAATTTTTCCGTCCTTAACATCAGCAGTTACGTTTAAAAACACAAGTCTTAGCATAATTGTTTTTCGATGTGTTTTCCATATCTTTTCTCCCTGAATTATTTTAAGTCTTCAAGTAGAACGTCAGATTTAATCCAGTCAATGATTTTATCTACGCCCTCGTGGCTTCTAACATTAGCAAAAATAAAAGGTTTGTCGCCTCTCATTTTCTTAGAGTCTCTCTCCATTACTTCAAGGCTTGCGTTTACATAAGGAGCCAATTCGATTTTATTGATAACCAATAAATCGGAACGAGTAATACCCGGGCCACCTTTACGTGGAATTTTATCACCTTCAGCAACGTCAATAACAAAGATGGTAGCATCAACTAGCTCTGGGCTAAATGTTGCAGACAAGTTGTCACCGCCGCTTTCAATAAATACAAGCTCAATATCAGGGAATTTATCTACTAACTCATCTACTGCTTCCAAGTTCATAGATGCATCTTCACGGATAGCAGTATGAGGGCAGCCACCAGTTTCAACACCAGTGATTCTGTCTCTTGGCATAACGCTGTTCTTTGCAAGGAACTCAGCATCTTCTTTGGTGTAAATATCATTTGTAATAACACCAATGCTGTAAGAGCTAGCCATTTCGCGAGTTACTGCTTCAATAAGGGCAGTTTTACCGGAACCAACCGGACCGGCAACACCAATTTTTTGTAAGCCATAGTTTATTTCCTCCTAAAATCCATTAAGACATATAAAGTCTGCTGTATAGAGTTTCATGCTGCATGCAGCGAACATCAAAACCAGGTGTTGAACGACAAAGTTCTCGTTCTGTCAATGACTCAAGACGGTCTAAAACTTCAGTGAATGTTTTATGACATTCTTTTTAGAATTTGTTGTCCCTGGGTCTGACTTAGAGGAATCGTTTTAACACAGCTAACAACCTTACCGGAAGTATTTGTGTATAAGAAGGATTCCATGGCACGTCTCATATCAATACCAACAGCAGCGCAAAATACACCATAAGCAATTGCATAAGTTGGTTGTTTTACTTTTTCAACATAACGTGCAAATACATCAGAGATGTAATCTACATTCATGCTAATAACGGTTTTACAAATCTAGAGCCAAGCTTCTGTGCAGCAGCACGAATCTCAACCGGAGACTTGCTTGCCTCAACAATCTCTTCCAACTCTACAATTTTATCCAGCTTGTCCTCTTTTGTATACTCATAAGCAAGACGAGCAGGAAGCAATTCAGAGTATAAGAAGCTATTTTTAATGCTGCTTTTCATAAAAAGCCAATGCAGTTTCCCCACTATTAACAATATTCTTTTGAATATAAGTCTCTAAACCATAAGAGTGAGAATAACCGCCGATTGGAAACAACGCGTCATTAACTTGTAACAGAATAAATAGTTGATTTTCGTTCATGCTTTTCTCTCCGCAGTTATTTAGCGACAAAAGAAATACCGCCATCATTTTGTCGCTGAAAAATGATGGCGGATTTAACTTCATTGATTAATGCGTATGTGCGTTAATTGAGGAAGAAATTTTCTTCTTAAAAGTCGAATTTAACTGTTTTGCGTTCAACTTTAACGCCTAGTTTTTCCATCAGCGCTTTTATTGGAAGGTCTAGTGGAGTAATAAACTGGTAGTCACCTTCGCCTCGAAAAAAGTGTAGCGTGTTTGTTTCCAATTTCGTAACATACTTTAGCAACCATGCGAACATCGTTGTCCACTGTCATAACTAAAGCCTCACAAGCAGGAATGTTTACAGCAATAACAGTATCGCCATCAACACCAAGCACGTCATCCTGATTTAAACCTCTGGTTAAAATCTCATTTCCCAGTGAGATACCAAGGTCACGACCTTCTTGAGTTTTTTTCTTATGTAACTTTTTGAAAGCTTCATGCCATTCAATATCTACATAATCAACCTTCAAGTTTTTAAATTGCTCATCACTTAAAGTTCCCAATATTTGTTCACATAACATATTTAAATTCTCCTAATACAGCAATGGTGAACCTCAGCTGTCAATCGTCAGCAAATGGTTCTGTTATGCCCATAATAAGTGCCCCCACATCAACCAAATATAATAGCGTATAATTGAAACATTATACGCTATTATCTATTTGGAAAAGCAACTACTATGTAGTTGGGCCATAGTGGTTACAAAACCACATAACTACATTACGTCATTAATCTTAAGTTTGAAACTTAAAATTAGAATAGGTAGTAAAGTTGTGTTAATGGTAGTTCTTTAGCAACTTCGCAAGTTAGTAGAACGCCATCAGCTTTAACTACATATGTTTCTGGATCAACTGTCAACTCTGAGTTGCATCGTTGAATTTAAGATCTTTTGCCGATGTTGCGGCAGCCTTTAACAGCAACAACTTTCTTTTTGTAGACCCATTTCTCTTTGATGCCGTTATCTAGAGAAGCTTGAGATACGAAAGTGATGCATGTATCATATTTAGCAGCACCGTGTGCGCCAAACATGTGTTGTAGATGATTGGTTGTACAGTTGGGATAGAAGCGTTAGCGTCACCCATTCTGGAAGCAGTTACAGCGCCGCCTTTGATGATGATCTCAGGTTTTACGCCGAAGAATGCTGGGCTCCATACAACTAAGTCAGCAATTTACCAACTTCAACAGAACCTACAACATGAGAAATACAGCAATGCAATAGCTGGGTTGATTGTGTATTTAGAAACATATCTTTTACGGAAGTTATCATTACCTTCAGC